>Ga0102814_10001328_pt1 | contig 17550 bp, 19 predicted proteins | sample ColrivemetaGS741_FD_79112 | JGI IMG/M metagenome (GOLD analysis project Ga0102814, IMG submission 79112) | Estuarine microbial communities from the Columbia River estuary - Flood tide ETM metaG S.741 | ecosystem: Environmental > Aquatic > Marine > Intertidal zone > Estuary | place: USA... | reverse complement strand
CAAAAAAGAAAAACACGATAGTTGAATTGTCCATATATCCTAAAGTTACAATTCAATTACCAATTTATAATGAAAAGTTTGTTGTAGAGCGCTTAATAGATAGTGTTGTTAAAATTGAATATCCAATAGACGGATTAGAAATTCAAATTTTAGATGATTCTACTGATGAAACTTCAGAAATAATAACAACAAAAGTAAATAAGTATTTCAAAAAAGGTTTCAATATTAAACATATAAGACGCAAAAACAGAGTAGGCTTTAAAGCTGGTGCTCTAGATTTTGCCATGCCAATTAGTGAAGGCCAATTTATAGCAATTTTTGATGCAGATTTTATTCCAGATCCATTATTCTTAAAGAATACTATTCCTCACTTTAACAATCCAAAAATAGGAGTTGTTCAAACACGATGGACTCATATAAATGAGAAATTTTCATTTATAACTCGTGCACAAGCTATTATGCTTAATACTCATTTTTCTATAGAACACCTTGGAAGAACTTCTAGTGGCGCTTTTATTAATTTTAATGGCACTGCTGGAGTATGGAGGAAACGTTGCATAGAAGATGCTGGAGGCTGGCAAGCAGACACCTTAACCGAAGATCTCGATTTAAGTTTTAGAGCGCAAATTAAAGGATGGAAATTTAAATATCTTTTTGATACTGAATCACCAGCTGAGTTACCAATAACTTTAGATGCATATAAGACACAACAATTTAGATGGTCTAAAGGCTCAGCAGAATGTGTGCGTAAAAACACTAAACTACTTTGGGCTTCAAAATCTACATTTTGGTCTAAACTTATTGGTACTGCTCATTTAGTAAACTCTTCAATATTTATAATTGTTTTCTTTTTAATTCTAACAAGTCCTATAGTATTCTGGTTATCTAAACAAGGTTTAATCCATTATAGCAATTCTAATATCATCCCTTATATAAGTCTATTTATTACAGTTTCTATTGCAGTTATGTTTTTTACAGGTCACTTGATAATTGCCAAAAATAAATGGCGAGAAATCTTATTTTTCCTACCCAATTTTTATATGTTTTTAGCCATGAGTATAAGCATATCTCTATATATGGTTATTGGCGTAATTGAAGGTTATATAGGTAAAGTTTCAGAATTTGTTAGAACACCTAAATTTAATATTATTTCTAATTCTGCAACACTAAAGCAGAATTACACCTTTAAAAAAGAAGATAATATCTTGGTGTTTGAGCTGTTAATATTGTGCTATGGTGTTTTTGCTTTTGCAATAGGCTTAAATTATCAAGACTTATTAATGGCTAATTATGGTTTTATTATAACATTAGGGTTTACATTAAAAGTGTTTTTCTCTAAATATGTGTTTCGATTTTAGTTCTAATCATCACTGTTAGATGTAATATCTACAAATTCGTAAATTGATAGTATTCTATTTTGTATATGCGCCTTTATTGTTTTATTTAACTCTATAAAAACTATTCTTGCATCAATTCTTTCATTTTAGATAATTGTTCCTTTTCATCAACTAGTTCTCCATCATGATAAAATAACACTAATTCTAAAGGCACTTTATTCCATGCCAGTTTTGCAACATTATCTGGGCTAATATTATATCGTCCAAGTGTCTTTTCTGTAGGCCAATCTATTGTTGGAAAAGATACATATGCTAGTTCTGAACATACTATTTTATCGGTTGTATTTACATCAAAATTAAAATCGTACTTTTTTCCTAATTGCCTAAATGCCATAATTAAAGCTTCTTTAGTATTCTTTTCATTTTCATTTTCAAAAACTGGTCTTAAAATGGCAAAATCATCAATATTCATAAACTCATCAAGTGTGTTTAATTGAACTCCTGAACGTAGAGCTTCTATGATTTGTTGCTCGTTTTTTGAGTTGTCGTTTGTATTAGAACTAAGCTCATCGGCATGTTTGCTAACATATGGATTATCCCATATACCAATATCTATGAGTTCTGCTTTAGTTCCTGTCCAAATAGCTACATGTCCAAAATGTCCTGGAATTAATTTATCTGTTAAACGAAATGGTGTTTTTTCAAGTAAAATATCTAATGGTTTAAGCTTTGACATTATATGCTCTTTTACTTGAATATTTCCATAAAGTTTTCCTTTTCTAGATTCAAAAAGACCCATAGTATTTCCAAATAATCCACTAACCATGTCGAAACCTTCTTCCTTAGTTTCTGATATCATATCATTTGCAATTCTATCTATATCAACTAATTTATTAGCAGCAATTTCTTTTACTCTTATTTTTTTAATGTAATTGTAAGAAGGGCTAGACTCTATTAATAATTTTAAATACTCAAAATCTGGATCTTCATTATTGATAGCAATGGATTCTTTAGATTCTTCAAAAAAAGTTATTGCTCTTCTAATTCTATGCCGCGATTCTATAGAGTTTGCATTGAGTGTGATTTCTTTAAGTTGGTTGGAAACAATTCCAAATCCCATATCTGGATCGTTCATTAATTTTCTAAGTCTATCATCTCCTTCAAATAATACTATCCCAAGAAAATAATTATCATAAAGCGTAAGAGCTGCACTTAATGAAAGCATTATGCCTTTCAATTGTGTTTGCTTATCAATATTATAGGCTTCAAGTGTTTTGTCCTGAACATCTAATCCACACTCATAGGCATTTGCAATAGATAGTAAGTCGCTTCTAATCTCTAGATAATCTTCAGATCCCTCTTTTAGTGTTAACAGATCTTTACTTTTTATAGGTTCATTTTTGTTAATCCTTAAACGATTAGATACTTCTAGCATTTGAGATCGTGCTATTAGGCTATATTCAACAAGAAGTTGTAGTTCTTCAAAATCTTCAATAAAAATTTCCTTTGGTGAAATTCCGTTTTCTAATTTGATGGCTAAATCTTCAAAACATACTGTTTCTCGTTTACTCTGATTTATGTTTATTTTAAAATAGGTATAGACTGAAGCTGCTATTATAATAGCAACTAAAGCAAGCGCTAATTTTTTAATGTGCTGTTTTTTCATTTAATGAGAATTAAATTTATGTATTAAGTTAACCTTATTGGGTGTACATTTTAAAGAATGCAATAGTCTAATTTAATAAAGTAACTTTAATATTTAAAATAAATACAGGAAAGTGTGTTAGAAATATATTATATAAAGAAAAAAAGTTCAACATTTCTGTTGAACTTTTTTTGTAAATCGTTTCGAAGACTAAAAACTTATGCCTTTCCAAGTATTCTAAACATTCCCGTACCACAAGTTGGACATTCGCCTTTCATAGCTTTTCTTCCATTCTTCATAGTAACTTCGTTAGAATTTTTAATTTCTTTTTTTGATTTGCATTTTACACAATATCCTTCCATAATTATTCGTATTTATTGTTATTAGAATCACAATATAAGAATTATACAGTTACTATAATAAAAAAACACCCATTTTCAATACTGTTTTTGTAGTTAAGTGGTTTTTTTATGGCTTTAATTAATTTAAAACGAGAATGCTATTGATAATCCTCTATATTTTAACTCATTTTTAAACTCATCAACTCCATTTATTTATTTAAATCTTTGGCTTCTTTTTGTCCTTACCTGTAGCCAAAAAATCCCTACTATTTCTAGTAAGGATTTTCTGATTCGCTCCTCCTAATGTTATTTTGTGTTTATGGCAAAGGAATTTAAAAGAGTATACCAGACATCAGGATAATAAATAAAAACATAACAACTATTATAGTTAATATATTACAAACTACAAATGTTATGATAAGCCATAATATCAATTTTCTTTTTGAAATATCAGGATTTCTCCTTTTAACAAGATATATAAGAATACTCGAAATAGCTAAGAAAGGAATAACACCATATTTTAGACCTGCCAGTATTAACTCATTACTATTACTCATATTATAAAAAAGTAATTTTTTCAAAAGATTACTTATAATTAAATACAACTAGTACTTCTGTCTTTTCTTCGAATATTTATTAGAATTAACATTTGGAGGTAACTCAATTTTATTGGTCTCGAAATCAGCATTAGACTGGTTTACTGTATTCTTTGTTGAACCACAACTAAACATAGCAAACACCGCAATTACAAATAGTAAAGTATATCTTTTTTTCATGTTTTAAAAATAATAATAAAATAAAAAAAGTCCAACATTTCTTTTAAACCTTTATGCTTCTCTATTTTTTTAATTCTAATTTTATTGAGTTTATCAATTCTGTTATTTCTTGCTGTAATTTAGTGTACCTTATTATCTGTCCACTTGCCATTTGTGTTCTAATTTGCACAACATTAAATAGATTCAATGCCTTTTCAGGTGTCTTTAATAATTTGCCAGAAGCCGAATACAATTCTTTTAATGTTTCAGCATTGAATATTCGGTTTTGATAATTCTTAGTGTCATTTAATAGTTGGTTAAACTGCCCTTCCTTATAGTTGAACTTAAATATAAATAAGGATAGCTCAAATAATACAGGATTATATATCCCATCAACAAGATTTGTGTTATTATTAGATGTAACTAATGAAATTCTTTCTATTTCATTATAATGCTGCATAATATTTCTTTTAAGTTTTTCATCCCTAATAAGTCCTATACTTCCTGTTGATACTAGTTCATTAAAAGTTGTATTGATTGGATTGAAGGTCCTTCTAAATCCTAAAAGATTTAGTTTAGACAAGAGACTGTCATTTATTATAAAAGCCTTGTTTTTTCCATAATGTTCGGAAAGATAAAGCCCACTTTCATAGAACTCTTTCTCTTCTTCTATATATACTTCTAACAAATCCGTCTGTTCTTCCAAATCTAGGATTAAATTGCTAAGAGCTATTGTTTCTTTTTTAATTTCAATTCGTCCCTGATTCCAGTTATTAATTCCTAATGCAATCAAAATTCCAATTACTACAAGCACAATTTCTCCTATTGCATATCTAGCATACTTTATGGGTTTATTGTCATTAGCAAGTTTTCTGCGTATTTTTCTAAAGACGTTAATCATGTTGGTTGCTTTATACCGCAAGCGGCTATCTCCACCAAAGGTCTACCAGACCTTTGATTTTGTTTTACAAAATTATGTTGCGATAATCTAAAGATACAGAAATTCTAAATCTTGAGTTTTGGGCACAAAAAAAGTTCAACATTTCTGTTGAACTTTTCTGCTTCGCTCCTCCTAATATTCTTTTTCAAACCATTTTAAAGATAAATTAATAAGGTTTGCTTCATTCTATAATAATAATTATTGATTAGTTCTTCCTAAGCGAGAAGTTTCGAATTATCCAACCTAAATGGGTTTTTATTGGTTTTTTAAGAGTTATTGAATTGGGAGAGTTAAAATTACAAGAGCATATAATTCTATTTAATAAGAAATGGTTTTTGATTTGCCTCTGTATTTTTTATAAACCTAATAATATTTAGATATCTCCACTTAAAGCAGGCCTTGTACAATACTAATTAGCCTTGCATAAATGGTGAGCAGTATTAGTTCATATTTTTAAATTCTTGTAAAGCAAGATAAAATGCAAAACCAAAAACGATTGTTACAATACCTGCAAAATATGGAATTAGCTCAGTCATTATTTGATTTTTTAATTAATCTAAAATATATTCCAAATGCTAAAATTGTAGGAACCCAAAGTCCAACAAATTGCGCACCTTCCTTATCTCCTGTAAAAAATAATACTTCAGAAAACAGTAACGAAGAGAACGCTAAGAGCATAAGAATTTTATCGAAAAGTGTAAACTTATTTAGCATTTTGTTTAATTATTTATTTCTAAATATAAACAAAAATAACCCCCTTTTAGTTAAGGACTTGTTAAATCGCTTTCATAAAGCAAAATACATCTTAAACTATTATTTTATAAAACAGGGAAATCTTGATGTTTTTTATAGATATGACTGAAAAGCAAGACCAAAATTTGAACTCGGAAGTTCTTATTATGAATCCAACGCTCTAACAAACTGAGCTACATCGCTTTTAATGAGGCAAAATATAAAACCAAATAGGTTGGGAACAGCTAGAAATTTCTGAAACTATTTTTAATATATCTGTTATAAATTAAAAAAGCCATTCAAGTAATTGAATGGCTTACTCTCACTTCGCTCCTCCTAACATTGTTTTGTCTAACCAATTTAATGAAGAATTAAGGAAACTTGTACATTATACGATACTTTTGGGCAATCTATTTAAGTTTTCTCAGTATTAAAATCGCTTAGTAATTCTGTCGTTTCTTCGTGATTTAATGCCTAACTGTTTCTCTATATAAGTAGTAGTTTACTATTCATTATCTTAGTTTGATATTCTTCATTCCTTATTTATTCAGTATTTATTCAGTTCCTGTTTTAATCGCTTCTTTCGGGTCTATTCCCTGATCAAATTTATCATAATCTAATGTAGAACCTCCCATACTATGCGGAATTAAATAAACTACAGTCATTACTAATGCTGCGATCAAAACAGCTGTTCTGCTTATATTTTCTTTCTTCTTAGGTTTAAATCCAATAACAGTAAGTGCCAATGCCCAAACAACCCACATAATCAAGGTTTTGTTATCTGTAAAATCTCCTCCAAAAGGAAATCCTGTCCAATATTCGCCAAAAGCACTTTTCTGCACTAAGGGTCCTAATATCATTCCGCCTACAGTTATCGCAATAAAAGCTACCACTGCCCAACGACGCATACTTTCTTTATCAAATATAGCGCTTAATCCTGCTCTGATACCAAAAAGAATAACCATAATCATCAGTAAGACATGAGGTATTAAAATTGAGTTTGAAACTGGGTCTTTGTATCGTAAAACAATACTATCTTCACCCTTCTCGGGAATATGAAATTCTTCACCATTTATATTACCTGTAATATAATATTCCATTTTTCCAGCAGCAGGTTGTAAAGGTAATTGAGCGATAAACTTTTTCTTATCATCTAACTTAAACTTCACTGATGTAACTAAGTCCATCGTCTGATAACGTTTATAGTGCAATATCGCTTCGTAATTAACGTCTTCCAAACTTGGAAGTTCTATTTTAGCCCCTTCAGTTGTTTCTTGAGAACGAAGCAATTTATATTTGAATTCTTCTCCAGCATGCTCCAATTTTCCTTTAAACTCATACGTTGGTCCTGTACTTCTTTGAAAAATCATGGCAGATAATGCTAAAATAACAGCTATAACCCATAATATTATTTGTCTTAACATATTTCTAATGTATTTATTTTATGAATTTTCAAATAAAGTAAAATAAAATGCTTTTTAAAATGATAAAAATCAGTGATTGGAATGAATTAGCAATATATAATTTAAGGTTAAACAATTATTTTTATAGATGGATTGTATTTAAATTTACAAAGCCTATAAAATTGCTTCTCAATTCCAGTAAAGAATTGAGAAATTCATAAAATAATAAAGAGGTCATTTTTGACCTCTTTATTCACTTAGCTCCTCCTATATTGTTTTGTCGAACCAATTTGATGAAGAATTGGTGAGGTTTGCTTCATTCTATGATAGCAATTGTAAATGTTATTAGTCTTGTCCCCCAACGGGAAGATTTGAATTATCGAACCAAAATCTAAATTAGCTTATGAGGGTTTTTTATAGGAGGTGGTTGTTTTTGAAAGATTTCATGATTAAAAAACCACCCAAATAAGGTGGTTTTAATAGTATTATTTAAGGTATATAAATTACTTTATTTAGTATTGCCAAGAGCCCAACCTACAACTCCACCAGCAACAGCATATCGTATTCCATAGGTGACTGCATCCATAGCAACACCACTTAAGTCAACAAATTCAGTTGTTGCATATACCTCCAATGTTTTACAAGCTCCTATAAAAAGTCCAATAATAAGTCCCAAAACAGCACCTGTAGAAAATGTTTTTATATGTGCATATTTACCAAAAATAATAGTAAGCATAGTAGCATAGAGTACCTCCATAATAATAATTGGAACTAAGTCTAATTTTGTGTAACATATTGCTGTTTCCTCTCCTTGATGAGAATTAAATCCCAATACAACGTACATGAGATAACCTAATCCAAATAGGGCAATTGTGCCACCAATGATGGCTAATAAATTATTTTTCATTTTAATTAGTTTTAGATACTTCAATTAAGTTTGAAGCCTGGTTATTTAATTACTAATATAATAAAAAGATTCATTTTATGAACTTTAATGCTGTATAACAGTATGTTAGAGGTATTTAATTACAGAATATTTAAATGGAGTAGCATTAAAATCCTCTTTGTTTCTCAAAAAGTTTTAAAATTAGGCACAAAAAAAGACCTACATTTTCATGTAGTCTTTTCTGCTTGATGCTCCTTTTTCAATTTTTGCTATACTTTATAAGTTCTGATTCTATAAAACTCAAAAGATTATTAATTTTAATGAGTGCATTTCCATGTATATAAGTTATGACGTATTCTTCCTGAGCAATTTTAGAATTTATCAGCGTTAAATAAACGCTATCTTTACTCAAAGCCATAAAGTCATGAGGTATTATTTCTCTATAATAGTGCCTTTTAGGTTGAATCCTGTCAGCATATACAATATTGTTAAAATGTCTCAATGAGTATTCTTTAAAAAAGTTTTCATTTATAAATTTATCTTCCTGCCCTTTTTTAACCCAACTATAAGAGCCTTCGTATAAATCAATTATTTGGGCTCTGAGACTGTCATTTGAAATTAAACTAAACCCTTTTGATTTAAGCACTTCATATGGCCCTATTTTTGGCATAAATGTGTTTACTTGTAGTGCAAATGAAAAAGCAGTATTCATTGAATCATTTTCTATTTTTCCATTATTTAGCTCCCTTTTAATTAATTTCAGATATTGTAATTTTCTTTTGTTTAGGCCTAAAACACCATTAATACTTATTGAATCCCTTGATAGCGTAGTCTGTAAATCTTTCAATAATTGAATCTCAATTATTTTTTGCTTTCTATTTTCATTCCAATTATTCAACTGCAATGCAATCAAAATTCCTATAACAACAAGCACTATCTCCCCAAATGCATAGAGCATATACTTGCTAAACCTATTCTGAGCTAAAAGTTGCTGCCGTATACGTCTAAAGAATTTAATCATGAATCTTAAGTTAGCCTTCTAAAGATAGTGAAAATTAAAATTTTAAGTTTTGAGCACAAAAAAAGTCGAACATTTCTGTTGAACTTTTTTCTATTTTGCTCCTCCTAATATTGTTTTGTCGAACCAATTTAATGAAGAATTGATAAGGTTTGCTTCATTTTACCATCTTATCACCTAATAATTTTAAATGTATTCAGGACATAATTGAATATCAAATAATAGATTATATTTGTTATGTTCAACTAGCTTATATTCAATATTTAACAAAAAAAATGGCTCTACGCAATTACATACAAGAACTTAAAAAAAGGAATGTATTTAGAGTGGCTATTACGTATGGAATAACAGCTTGGTTAATTCTTCAAATTGCCGAAACGGTAATTCCGATTATTGATGCTCCTATTTGGATATTAAAGCTAATTCTTATTATGTTATTAGTAGGATTTCCAGTAGCGATTATTTTTGCATGGGCTTATGAGATGAGTCCTACGGGAATAATTAGAACAGAATCATCTAAAGCGAAAAAAAGTGCAGATTCTTCTGTGAAAAAGAAACATTTCACAAGTAATTATATTATTGGAGTTCTAATAATATTAGTTATTGGTCAGTTTCTATATAACAAATATTTTGATGATAGTTCGGATATTATTTCAAATAATGAAGATAACATAGCTATTTTTGAGAATTCAATTGCTGTTCTTCCATTAATAAACATAAGTGGAGATGAATCGTTAGATTATTTCTCTGATGGAGTTACAAATGAAATTATTGATGAATTAGCTAAAATTAATACATTTATTCTAACTGCATTCAGTTCTTCATATCAATATAAAAGTAAAAAAGACAAACCTCGTACCGAAATAGCACAGGAGTTAAATGTGAAATATTTGATTCAGGGTAGCGCAAAAATCTATAAGGACAGTGTGTATTTATCTATTGAACTTATAAATCCGATTAGCAACCAGCAAATTTGGAATGGGAGGTATAATGTACTACTCGATAATTCACCAAAATTGCAGTCAACCATAGCTAAAAATGTGGCTAGAAGTTTGAATATAGAAATTTCACCTGAAGAAAGGAAGTCACTGGAAAAAGTAAATACTGTTGATGGCGAGGCATTTAAGCTTTTTCTCCAGGCAAAAAAAGAAATTGTTAAGTTGACGAAGCAAGGATTTAATAATGGTGAAAAATTTCTAAAAGAAGCAATCAAGTTAGACCCAAATTATTCTCAGGCACATACCTTATTAGCTTGGAATTACACTATGGGCGGAGTACAATGGGTCCATGGAAATACTATTTCTTCTTTTGAGACAAAAAGTTTTGTTGCCCCTCTTCTCAATCGTGCAATTGAACTAGACCCTTTGAGTTCTGACATCTACTTAGTTAGGGGTAATTATAATATGAATATCATTGGACATCTTCAAGATGCAAAAAAAGATGTTGAACATGCTTTGGAATTAAATTCTTGGCCAAGAGTACCTACAAACTATTGTATTTGTACAGTTGTATCTCTTTATGTGGCAATTGGTGAAATTGAAAAAGCAAAAGAATACGTTAAACTAAGTAGGTCTGTTGACCCTGAAAATATTTTTATTCATTTTGATGAAGGACTCATATATTTGGTTGAAGGTGAAATAAAAAAAGCTCAGGCATTATTCAAAAAAGCTGTTGATGTATCAGATGTACCTTTATTTAATTTTTTCTATGGCTGGAGTTTTTATCATAACGATGAATTAGATGAATCAATAAAAATATTAGAAAGGGCTTACCACCTTGATAAAGAACCAATAGCATTAACTGTAGCCTATTTGTCAAATGCACATTATAAAGTTGGGAATCAAACTGAAAGTGAAAGATATCGGTTGGAATTGAAGGAAAGACACGCTCAAGGTGAGCATCACATCAGTTTATCCTTAGCTATGGTTGAGTTGGGTAGAAACAATAAGGAAGAAGCATTGGGCTATTTAGAAGAATCAATATTAAATAGAGACTCAGGAAGTGGATATTTGATAAATATCGACCCTATATTTAAATCATTATATAATGAACCTCGCTTTATAGAAATTAGGAAAAAGTTACAATATTATGAATAGGAAATCTGGTTATAGCTCAGCTGTAAAAATTAGTAAAAACTATCATTTAAATTAAATCTATTGGTGTCCCTTGAAAATACTGAGTTGATTAACTCAATAAAAAACTACACCACCTCACTCCACTTCCTAAAAAAGTTGTATGAAAAATTAATTGTAAATATTTATATTTCAGTAAGTTAAAATTAAATAGAGCGATGACCATTCTTGACTGCCAGCTAAACATTCTAGCTAATTAGAACTATTGTCTCCTTTAGAAATAAAACCCTGAAGCTAGTTGTAATGTCTTGAAATAGGAGTCATTTAGTCTAGAAAGGATAGATACCGCCTACTAAAGTAACATCTGTAATAATAGTACAATAGGTGGTAAATGAAATTCATGCGTTTGTTGAAATCAAGAATTTATTTTGTTGCCAAACCAAGAATAGCAGAATGCGGGAATGAATAACCATTTTCATGGGCAAATGGTTTGCATTTCTCAATAAAATCAGTTTTAATATTATCTTGTTTTTCTTGTTGGAATTCATGTAGATTACCCCAATCCCACCAACCGTCAATAACTGGCTGTAATGTTGAACAATTCCAAGTAGTATTATGAAGTGTTAGTTCAAAGTCTTTGAGATTAGCGTTTGAAATGAAAGGTTGAAAGGTTTCCTTATCGGTGACACCAAATAGTGGCCCATGCGGTAATTCAGATAATTCATGATGATTACTGAATGCTGAGAAAAAAGCACCAATCGTACTTTGTTCTTCTGGTGGCCCCCACATGGCAAAAGCAAAACTACCGCCTGGCTTTAAGACCCTAGAAATTTCCAAAAATACTTTTTTAGGATTGGCAAAATGGTGAACGACATAATTGGCAATAACTACATCAAATGAGTTGTCTAGTTTTGGTATATTTTCAGCATCAGCCTGATAAAAAGAAATATTTGAGAAATTGGCCAATGCTACATCTACCATTTTCTGAGAAAAATCAATACCTGTTACTTCAGCTCCAGTGTCGCTTAATATTTTTGAGGAATTCCCTGGACCACAACCAATGTCTAATACATTTTTACCTGACCTAATATTTGTAGCCTTTATTAGTTCAGGAAGCATTTCATTTGTTAATACGCCCCATGTATTTAAGTAACTTTCTGAACATCTTGTCCAGGTTTCATGTTCGTAATTTCGGATAAAATCATGATTGTTCATAATGAATTATTTTTAATTATCTGATTGGAAGGTAATTAAATTAATTTAAAACTAAATTTAGTAGGGAATTGAACATCCTTGACTATTCATTTTGTGTGGGTATTTATTAATCGTTGACGCATGTGGCATCTCTTACTCAGGTATTATGATTGGAGGCTGTTTTATTCTTTGTATGGTGAAGAATGTTCATGTACAATTTTCCAACCACTATCAGCATTTACAAAAACTAGGGTGACCCGACCTTTGCCTTTTATATGATTATTATTTTTTATGAAATTATAATTATTATAAAAAGTTGCAATACCAATATCTCCAAAAATATCAATTTTTAGGTCTTCAATCACAAGTTTAGTTTCTCTGATTAGTAAAAAATGTTCCGTTTCTGACATATTGGTAGTAGTAACATTCTGTCGTTGCCCCATTCTTGGTCCGAATTTTGAGAACTTTGGACTGTTTAGATGTGCATCTTTTAAAGCTTGAATATTACTGTTGTTGGCGTCTTCCCATACTTTTTCCACCACTTTACGAAGTTCTATTTCTTTTTGTTTTTCATTTTCAGAATTCGTATTTACACTAACCTCATTACAACTCATCATTGATAATATGACGGAAAATAATGTAATGGTTGCTTTAATTCTATTTCTAAAATATGGCATCATGACTTAGTTATATATTTGTAATTCCTTTTCAATTTCATTTAATACTTCTATTTCTTGTTGAATAATACTTTCTAAAACCTCAATAAAATAATCATTTATCCAATAATGAACAGCGGCATTACGTATGTAATAATCCTTATTTAAACGTAAAATTCTTGCTTCTTCTTCTAATTCATGGGTTGTAAATAAACTAACCGTTCTTTTATCCCATTTCATGCCGTCAGTAGACTTGTTTAAATGTACATCCATGTCTAGTCCCCAATTATTATTGCTAGCTAAACCTTCTTTCCATAAAATATATGCTGTATATAAATCAATAATTTTGATTCTAAGTGAAACATTTGAAATCACTTCCAATTTTCCTGAACTTGAAAGGTCCTCAAAAGTAGCCATTGTAGGGTTGAATAAAGGAATGTACCACGCATTTTCAAAATACTTTTCGGTAGCATCAACTAGCTCTAAACTAATAGAATTCTCTGAATTTAATAAATTCGTAAACCTTTGAATTTTATTATTTTTTTCTTGATTAATAACTATTTGGGATTTAAAAAGTGTCGTATCTGAAGTAATTTCAGATTTTAACCTTAGAAGATAACTATTTTCAAACGAATTACTTATTCTATCTTGATTCCAATTATTAACCTGCAGGGCAATCATAATTCCTATCACAACTAAGATAACTTCTCCAATAGCATACAATAGATATTTATTAAACTTATTTTCAGTCAACAATCTTTGGCGAATTTTTCTAAAGAATTTAATCATGTTGGTTAATTAGTATTACTAAAGATACAGAAATTCTAAATCTTGAGTTTTGGGTACAAAAAAAGTCCAACATTTCTGTTGAACTTTTCTGCTTCGCTCCTCCTAATATTGTTTTGTCGAACCAATTCAGTGAAGAATTAATGAGGTTAGCTTCGTTTTATGACAGTAATTGTAATTAATCTTAGAGTTTTAAACTCTGGGAATATATAGTTATTGTTTCGATTTATTTTTACGAATCACAGGGTCAAGTACTGTTTCCTTAACCATATTACCTAATATTGATTCTTTAGGTCTTACAAAATCATCACTAATTTTAGTCCAACCCATAATATCTGGCTTTCCTTTTGTAACAAAAATAAATTTCTTAGCTTTCCTTTTTCTATTATAACGGATTACTTTTCCAGTAACTAAAGAAGTATCAGTTTTTACATAAATTAAGCCTTTTATTTCTATAACATTCTTATAATCAAATATCCCTTGATGTTCCTTTTTAGCAATATTATCAATAGCTTGTCCTTTTGTAATTTGAAAAGAAAACATCAAAATTATCAAGCATAGAAGTTTCATGACAACAAGATTTTAAACTCAGAACTAATTTTATTAATTTAATGAAAAACAATTAACTATCAAAAATATTAATAGAGTTTCTTAATAGTATTTAGAAAAAATAGGTGTAAAAAAGCCCAACATTTCTGCCGGGCTTAATATAAATATATTTAATTTTCAACTACTCTATTAGTATCAATTCTATGTTGCCAGCATCAAATACATCTCCTACAGAGACAATAATCTCTCCTGATTCATAAACTTGATAACCTTCTAATGTGATTTTTATTTTATAACTGCCTTCACCAAGCCCTTGAAATAAGAAATTACCACTCTCATCAGTTAATGTGTCAGTTACTAGTACATCATCTTGTGTATAAACCTCGACAGTAACATTTTCAATAGCCACTGGAACTTCATCAATGGTTTCTATAACAACTCCACTAATAGAGCCAGAGTTAACTTCGGCATTTACTTTTATTACAGGTTTTAAATTGTACATTCCAGAATTTCCAGCCTCAACAACTGATTCCTGAACTACCCAATCCAAAATAAAAGTATAGGAAAACCCACCAATCAATTCTTCATTTAAATTTAATTTTAATCCAGATTGCTGAGCACTTGGCGTATCAAGATGTATTGGCTCACCTGCCTCTCCTCCTTCTGCTTCTATGACCAATGTATTGTTATCACTTAACACCAATCTAATTTGTTTTAACATTCCTGATGGAATGATTTGGTCAACCAATAAAAGACTGTTTCCTGCTATCAGTTCTGTTAAATCCACACTAATTGGATTCTCTATATCAAAGCTAGTCCATCCTTCTTCACTCTCCGATGAGTTATATTGAATGTCTATAATCTCTACATTAACTTCTAAATAATCTCCTGGCTCGTCAACTAGTTTTAACTGCACTCTGGCAGTATTGTCACTATCATCGTTATTACAGCTTTGAAATACTGCAAACGAAGTCATAATGATGCTAATAAGTAATAGGGGTTTTAATATTTTCATAATCTTTAATTATTTATTCACTTAACTACAATTTTAATCTATTATTATGCTTTAAGTGATTTTTAAACCATTTTTTCGATGAACTACTATAACTATAACAGTTTCACATGGAAAAGTCCTACCAGTAAACAAAAAAATCCCTACTATCTCTAGTAAGGATTTTCTGCTTCGCTATTTTTATATCCTTTGTTGTGCTTTCGTTATTTTGTTTTTCTATAATCTTCTATTTCTTTTATGATTTCATCGCCTTTTTCAATAAGGTCATAGTAATGCTTACTTGCTGTTTGTGTTACAAATTCATATCGAAACAAAATATATAAAAGCTCATCATTTTCCATAATTTTTAGAAAATCAAAATCTGGATTATTATATTCATCTGTAGTTTTGTATCTGTTTTTGCGAAATGTCTTCCAAACTGTTCTAAAATATCCATTTCCAGCAGTTACCATTTCCATGTTTTCTACCGCAGAGTTTTCTTTTATTTCGAATGTATTTAGAATGTTAGAAATCCGTAAGTACGATTTGATAAGGTCTCTAATGGTTTCCATCTGTTCGAGTTCAAATGCAGAGGATGTTATAACCTTATCAATTCCGTTTCGGTTGATTTCAAAATATCTTTCAGATAGTACTGGGTAAAGTTTAACAACAAAGTCATTTTCATCGACCTGGATTTGATTTTCATAATTATCAATTAAAAGACCAGCTCCATTTGACACTTCTTTCCTTCTTTCAATCAGATTTAATAGCTGAAGTTTATTACTTTTCAAATCTTCAATTAAGTTTTGAAAATTACTTACCATCTTATTTTGAGCCTGATGCTTCTCATTCCAATTATTAATTTGTAGAGCAATTAATATTCCAATAACAACAAGGATAATCTCTCCAATGGCGTATACTAAATATTTGCTGAATTTGTTTTCAGTTAGTAATCTATGTCTAATTTTTCTAAAGAATTTTATCATTGTTTAGTGGTTGGTCATAATGAAGCACAACGTGTTGTGTGTTGTGCATCTTTTTTTATCCTCAATTTGCCTTAGTCCTTTTTCTTACAAATAATATATGAATCTCCATGCTGTTGAATTTTTTCGTACTTATCCTTGGCAAGACCTTCATAATAATAAAGAATTTCAAAATCGAGAAAACATTCACGAAGTCTGTTTTTTTCGATGTAGTATCTTATTTTACAACAGTCTTCCCTTTTTATAAAAGTATTAGGTTCAATCATTCTTTCTGTAGAAACATAATCTTTAAATTCCGGATCTAGATAATTTCGTAATGACATAATAATAATACCCCCTTTTTTAACTGTCATTTTAAGGGTTACAAGCAACTTATCAAAATCATTCCGACTCATGCAACAACCAACAAGTAGGCAGTTAATCACGTCATAATAATTTTGAGGATATTGAAAATCTAATACATTAGTATTCAAAATTGAAACATTTGTAAGTGAGTTATCATCTATAAATGCTCGCAAACGGTCTAAATGTGTTTCGTTACTATCCAAAGCTGTAACTTGGAAGCCTTTCTTTGCAAAGAACACAGTATCTGCTCCCTCCCCACAACCAACATCAAGTAAGTACTTCGCGTTATTCAAATAGGGCAATGCTTTTCCTGCCAGGGGGTCAGGTTTAAATGGATCTTCAAATCCATACTTATTTTTGAGGATGCTGTCTAAGTTGCTCATAATATGATTAAATTATTCCCTTTTATATTTATGAAATCGTACATCAACTTCAGGTTCGTAAAGTATCCAAGCCATGACGCACAACTCAAAGGCCTGTCTGCGCCCACTGCCCACAGCAAGCTCCTCACCTGACCATCTCCAGCGCTGACAGGTCAGTTCAACGTTTACCACTAAGAGGTATTGGGTATTGGGTAGTCAATCTCCTTTGCATAAATCAAAATCCCTGCACCTTGGACACCATACGTGATACGAGATTTGACTAAGTGGCTGCTAGCGCAGTGAAACCTCTCTTTAAAGTTAGGCTTTTTTCGGTAGTTCTGCGCCGCTTTTGGGGGCTCCGATGATCCGATTTTTCGCGGACACTGCCTGATGGGCTGCAGGTGGTTTGAAAAATACCGCCCAACGGTCATATTCGTGAATTTGACCTGGATGACTTCTCCCTTCCTATCTTGTTGGTAACCAAATCTAATTCGCCGTTACCAATCTTCTCTACTGGACGATAGTAAGTTTCCCCATAAAAATACCACTCCAGTT
>Ga0102814_10001325_pt1 | contig 17556 bp, 12 predicted proteins | sample ColrivemetaGS741_FD_79112 | JGI IMG/M metagenome (GOLD analysis project Ga0102814, IMG submission 79112) | Estuarine microbial communities from the Columbia River estuary - Flood tide ETM metaG S.741 | ecosystem: Environmental > Aquatic > Marine > Intertidal zone > Estuary | place: USA... | reverse complement strand
TTTTGTTGAACCATATTATAAAGCCAAGCGTGAGTTGCAAGATGATCAAATGCAATATCATGACCCAGACTCTGACATGTACGGAGCGAATGACATCGTGGTGTTCATGGCCAGCCCGGTGTATGATTACGTGAAGGATGACACCGAGATGGTGGTTATCTTGAGTGATCTAGCGGGTGAGATAGGATTTTATGTTGATAGTAAGACTGTCACAAGACTCGACGACAAACAAGTATCTGATATAGTGCGTAGCACAATACAGTGGAAGTATGGTGATGGTGACAAAGTTGCATCCATGGATGTAGGCAGAGAGTTGTCAAATAAATACGAGGAGTTGTTGCGTGACGAGGGTGATGAATATTAACTGTCAGCAGTTTTACACATGTCCATAATATTAGGTTCAAAATTCGCATGTAAGAACTGGTATCCGACTGATCCGGATGAGTTGGTGTCTGTAATAACGAAACACTACACCACATCAACAGACAATGTACGTGCAGTGATCGCTCCACACGCCGGTTATAGATACTGTGGAGAAACCTTCTCGCGAGGCATGAGCCGGGTCAACTCAAATCAAACGTATGATAAAGTGTTCATTATAGGGCCAAGTCATTACCAAAGTGTACGTAACACAGCATACGTGTGTGACACATTTAAATGGATTGCAACCGCGCTGGATTTATGTGAGATAGACACACAAACGTCCGCGCTACTTGGAACCAAAGACCACTTTGAACTCGATTCAGAGATCTTGTATCCGGAGCACAGTATACAATTGCACATACCTTTTATACAACACACGCTTCCTGATGTACCGGTTGTGCCTATTATTATTGGGGAGATGGATCAACATGTTGAGCAGAGCATTGCGGACACCATCAAGAGTGTCTCTACAGAAAACAGTTTGTTCATGATCAGTTCGGATTTCACACATCATGGTGAAAAATTCAACTACACTCCATTTGTAGATCAACCGGACATCAAGCAACAGATTCGTGATTTTGATAAAAATGTAATTGATTTGATAGTGAGTAATGATTACCACGCTTATCGAGAGTACATCAACAGCAACAACAACACCATATGTGGCAGACATGCAATATCGTTGTTGTTGAACATAATAGCTGGTGAGAATTTGACAGTACAGGAACAAGATTATTCGATGAGCGGAGATCTCACAGGAGATTACTCCAACAATGTCAGTTATGCGTCAATCACATTCACCAGAAATGATCAGTAAGCAAACACAGAAATGCTTGCTACAAGCTGCTAGAGACAGTGTCAATTATTACATGTTGAACCATCAGTTGATACAGCCTAAAAATTTGTTGTTGAATACAGATCCGTTGATACACAACAAACAAGGTGTATTTGTTACAATCAAACTAAACAACAAGCTCAGAGGGTGCATAGGCTCCGTAACATCCACATCAACAATCATTGATCAAGTCATAACACACAGTGTGAATGCAGCAATAAAAGATCCCCGATTCGATCCAATAACACAAATTGACACAGGTAATGTTGCGTATGAAATTTCCATATTAACCAAACCAACAGAAATACAATCATCCGATCAGATAGACATACCAAAACATGGTGTGATACTGGCCAAGAATGGCAAGCGTGCCGTATTTTTACCCAAAGTAGCGGCAGAGAACAATTGGGATTTACAAACAACTTTGACACGACTGTGCAAAAAAGCAGGCTTGAAGTCTGATGATTGGAAGCGACACGCCCGGGTGGCTGTTTTTGAGGCGATAGAGTTCAAGGAGTGATTGGAACAACAAACGAGTTAAAGTTGATATTGGTAGTTGATAACTGTTGTGATATATCATATAATATAGTCTATGAAAGATACACTAGATAACATTAGAGGTCTTGTAGGTGGAGTAACAGTGTTGCTCCTATCTGTACTAGGCCTTCTGGTAGTCGGGCAAGTCGTCTTCGGACCGTCCGCTAGTCTCAACGTCATCGGCAACATTCAGTCGGTTGTAAACGGATTTGTTGGATCAGGCGCTAGCCTGACTGGCATCATCACGTTGCTACTGGTTGTTTGGTTGCTACAAAATAACGCAACTTCTCGGAAGTAACAACAAAGACATTCATTTGTCAACCCCGCTCCGGCGGGGTTTTTTGTGGCCTTTTTTCATTACATTTGTTATAATATATAAATAATTCGGGACTGTACTGGATTCGACGTTCATTGAAAGTTAATTGCGGCAAGTAAGAGACGTGCCTGGCTCTTTAAAAAGGCACACAAGTCATTAAATGGCGAAGGTTATAATACCGTTGAGGAGTTGCTAGCAGCAGCCCGCGAAGAGTACGACAACATGGTCGACTTCGAGAGCGCTGAGCAAAGTCTCGCAATGGCAGCATAGTTTGCTGTCTCGAGTGTCAATTGAAGCTTGATAGATTGAGCACTCGTCATTATCGAGCAACAACAGCGATTGGCAGATGTGACGCTGTATAAAATACAACTCTGATAAGCTGTTGGTTGCTGAATTAAACCAACTAAACTTGTGAATGACGCATTAACCGGATGTGTTAACGGACGCGGGTTCGACTCCCGCCAGTTCCACCATTTTTTAACAAATTTCTTGATTTTAGTGATTAAAGACATATAATTATATATGTGAGACTATTCATCTTGTTCTTTTTTTGGTCATCATTAAACGCTGAAACTATCTGGTTCAACAACGGAAAGAGCCTGGACGGTGAGATATTAGAAGCCAATAACACCCATGTGTTGTTTGCTAGAGCCAATGATCTACAGCAGTTTAGATTCAAAGCTGACATACTCACTCTAGACAGTCAAAAATTAGTAGAGCTGTATCACAACACAAACAGATATGGTGAGATACCTCTGGTGAAAACACCTCTGGATGACCGGACATTACAGATATACGCCAATAGAATCGATCAATTGATAGGTGATCGGTTGAGAAAATTGAAAATCAGACCAACTCAAAAAGCAGACAACTACACGTGGTTGCGTCGAGTTTATCTTGTGACCATTGGAAGGATACCCAACAAACAAGAGATACATGATTATATAGCAAACAGAGATTCAAAAAAGAAAGACCGGGTGATACGTGAGTTGTTGTCCAGTCCTGGTCATGTGTCACAACAGCTCAATTGGGTCAGCGACATTTTACGTGTCAAGGACAGATTGGATGGGGTGAACATAAACACCGGTGGTGTGTACCGTGAATATATACGACAACAATTACACAACAACGTACCATGGGACATATTTGTTAGCAATTTGATAGACAACACTGGAGATCTATTCGGAGGAAATCCAGCCGCCGGTTACTATCTGAGAGATCGTGGCATGCAACAAGACAACATAGCACATACGGTTCAAATATTTTTAGGTACTCGACTAGAGTGTGCAATGTGTCACAATCACCCCTTCGACAGATGGACTCAAAAAGAGTTTTATCAGATGACAGCATTCACAAGTGGTATAGGTGGGGTGACGATCCGGAATCGAAGGAGAGCGTTACAAGATCTCAACAGGATGATAAGTCGAGACGGTTCACCTCAAGCTGGTAAATATCAAAACTGGAGAAATGTTGTTAGAGACTCAATTCAATTTGGTGTTGATACCAATGGCACCGGTAAGATTAAACTCACAGATGAATTTATGGAAGATGATGCCAAACCAGGCGATATGTTGCATGCTGAGGCTATGTTCACTCCACACATATACATCGATCCTAAAGACAACAATCCGAGAAGCCTCACAGTACTAGCTAAATGGTTAACAGATAAAAACAATCCAAGATTCACAACCGTTATAAGCAACAGATTATGGAAACGTGTGTTTGGTGTGGGGTTGATAGAACCAGTTGACAATTTTACTGACAGTACAATCCCAGAAAATGCTGACCTAATGTGGTTCATAGAAAGAATTATGGTGAGCTTGAATTATGACATGAGAGAGTTTCAGCGCGTGTTACTCAACACTGAACTGTTCTCTCGACAGAGCAAATCAACTGATTATGAAAGTTTGGAGACGTACGACTTCTCCGGACCGCTGCTACGCAGAATGACTGGAGAACAATTGTGGGATTCACTTGTGACGCTTGTGTACAATGATATAGACACAGCCGGAAGAGTGTATATACAAAACCAAACTGCAACATACACAAACATATACAACAAATACAAGGACTGGAATGGTACTGCAATTTTCCAAGACTTCGTGCGGATCGCGACCGACAACCCGGATCAAAGACGCTTGGAAGATTCATTCAAAGACCAAACCAATAAAGCCAAACCGATACCGGATCGAGGACTGGTACGTAGCAGCTACTTACCATATCCAGCACCAGGAGGTCATTTGATCCGGCAGTTTGGGAGCAGTGACAAACTCGCCATAGAGAACAGCAACCGTGAACCAAACACCACACAGGTGTTGAATCTGCTAAATGGTTTTGTAGAGAAAAATATTCTGAACAACAAGAAAGCAGATTTCATGAAAAGCATGATGGATGAGACCAACCCAACAAAACAACTAGAGGATGTGTTTCTCTCCACACTAGCAAGGAAACCTGACAGTGCTGAACTCAAAGAGCTCAAAACTGTGCTGCGAGATGAACAAGGATTCAAGCATGTGGCATGGATATTGCTCAACACACATGAGTTCATGTTTATCAAATAATTTAATAAATACAAATGAAAATGGACGAATTAACAAGAAGAGATTTTATAACTAACGCTGCCAAGAGCTGTCTCGGTGTGAGTGCAATTTTAGGTGCACAAGATTTATTAGGAGTACAAAACAAATCACATATACCAACCGCCAAGAGTGTCATATTTCTGTACATGGCTGGTGGAATGACTCATATAGACACTTTTGATCCAAAGCCAGAGAACAAGGATGTGATGGGTGAGACCACCGCGATCAACACCAGCGCTGATGGTATTCAACTGGGCAATTGGCTGCCAGAGACCGCCAAACAGATGCACCGAGCCAGTTTGATCAGGACACTACAATCAAATCAAGGTGCACATGCTCAAGCGAACTACTTGCTACACACAAGTTATCAACGCCGTGGTACAATTGTTCACCCGACAATGGGTGCTTGGATCAGCAAAGAGAAATACAAGTTGAACAACACACTACCTTCCAATGTCAGAATCAACGGTGGTAGTGATGTGTTAGGTGCTGGATACTTGGAGAAAAAACACGGACCGTTACCATTGGGTAATCCAAATGCTGGTATTCAAAACGTCACAATGGCCAAATATGTTGAAGACGACATGTACAACAAGCGATTCGACATCGCAGGTAAATTCAACAGCAAATATTTAGAAGATTTTCCGCAGAAGCAAATAAGAGCTTACACAGATTTGTATGATGATGCTGTTAGATTGATGAAAAGTTCTGATCTGGAGGCGTTTGATTTGAGCAAAGAGGATCAAACAGTTAGAGACATGTATGGAGACAACAACTTTGGTCAAGGATGTTTGTTAGCACGACGTTTAGTTGAAACAGGTGTGAGGTATGTTGAGGTTCAACTGGGTGGATGGGACATGCACAATGATGTGTTTGGTAACATGGCCACACGTGGCAATCAGCTGGATCTCGGATTGTCGTCATTGTTGATAGATCTGGACAGAAGAGGATTGTTGAGTGAAACAATGGTTGTTGTTGCCAGTGAGTTTGGTAGATCACCAGAAGTTAAGGCTGGTCGAGTCGGACGTGACCATCATCCCAGTGCGTTCAGCGCGCTCATCGCCGGTGGTGGCATCAAGACCGGCCATGTGCATGGTAAGAGTGACAAGCGAGCACATTATGTTGATGAAAACCCGGTGAAAATGGAGGATCTCAATGCAACAATCGCGTGGGCCATGGGAATGGACATCAACAAGACTATATACTCTCCTAGTGGTCGACCATTTAAAATAGCAAATGGTGGTGATGTTATCAGGGATATTCTTGCATAGATACATAAATAATAATATGATAGACAATGATCAGCATTTACTGTGGGAAGCATATCTCGAGAAACAAACACCAGGACATAAATCCGACAAAGCAAAGGGTAAACATGACGATGGTGATGATAAGGATGAAAAGTGCGATTATGTGCCTTGTGGTGATGATGTCAAGAAAGAAGGTACAGATGGAACTACTGATGACCTGAATGAACGTGAGAAGGCTATGTTGGCTGCGGACGCCGCTAAAAAAGGCAAAGGACCATTAGCAGAAATGGGTGGAGACATGGAGTACCAACATGAAGAGATAGCATATGAACGTCCAGGTTTGGAGCACATACAAGACGCAACAAGAAATTTAACAGGTGACAATTCAGACGATGGAGACTGGGAAGGTGCAATACGTACCGCATGTCAAGGTATTGCAGAATACATCATTTTTCATGCAGATCCACCTGATGCTAGTGAGGCTGGAGCGGCTATTGAAGGTAGTGTGTTGACCGATCCGGATTTGGCAGATCATTGGGATTTTAAAACCGGGGTGAAGGATGCTGCTAGTAATCTATTGTCTGGAGCCGAATACGAACAACTGACCAATGGTTTCAAGAAGGCGTTTCATAGAGCTGCCAAAGACAAACAATCCGGTAGGTTTGATTTTGACAATCAAACCATGATGGACAGAATGAAGGCAAATCAAGACGCCCGCAGAGATGACAGTCGATTGTCAGACATGCCTTCAAGAGAGCCTGGACTGTAAGTTTGAATGACATTACGAGAATTGCTTGACCATATAAAATCACGCAATTTGTTCAACGCGTGTGTGATGCAGTTACATTCGATCAATGATGATTGGAATGGTAAAGATTTTGAAACGTTGTTAAAATCATATAACAATGTGGCTCTGGAGCTTTCAGACCTGCCCGGGGATGATGAACTAACTGGACATGAAATTAGACTCAAGGATGTGACTAGCGAGATACAGAACATCAAAGAATCATATGTAGATGTACATTTGTTTGATGGTGAGAGTCCGTGGTCTGTAGATTTTGTAGATTGGAATCAATTGATAGATCTGCCAGTTGTTGATGAGACCGGTTCGCGTAGTCTCGCCACCAGATTGGCGGTTATATTATATGAGATCACATTTTGGGGTCGCACCAGACACAGTGTGTTACATGAAGCTGAAACTCTCAAATTTGAAAGTGACAACATCGTACCATTCTCGCTAGACGAGTTGACAGAATTGGAATAACAGTTGATTTTGGTTTGCTTGTATTTTATAATATAAGATAAAAACAAATATAAAATGGACCAAAAATTAAGTGTAGGGTTTTTCCTATTGGGATGTGTCATTGTGGTGGCAGTCGTACTTTCATTCAACAGAATTGAAAAACTGCAGGATATCATAATCAAGCAACAGCAAACAATAGAGTTACAAGATCAAGCAATACAGATGCAGAAACTAGAGAACACTTTACTGAGAGCCTGTAGATGAAACAGAGAGAACCATCGCCAGATATTTACCGGGTTGTGTATAGAGCCGGAAGGTGGAAGAGCAAAAGCACAAAATACTTCACGGCGTTCACAACAGATGAAACAATTCAGGATTTTTGCTACTCAGTATCCACAGGCAGAGCACACTCCGATAGATTCACAATACTCAAAGTTGAACGTTACGATCGATTTGCAGATCGATGGGGGAACATAATCAAAGAACTATCCGCACGAGTGGTTATGCCAGACAACATAACATTGAAAGGTACAAAAACCAACACATGAAGAGTTCATTAGCATATACAGATGTACATCTTGTGCCCAATTACAGTGAGGTTGAGTCTCGACAAGAGTGTAATACCAGTGTGACTCTAGGAGAATATACATTTAACACTCCTGTGATACCAGCAAACATGAAAACGGTGATTGATACAAAATTAGTTGACACGTTAGTGCAAGAGAAATGTTTCTACATCATGCATCGATTTGGTGTTGATGCATTTGAGCTTGTGGATAACATGTCTGGGCCTCGTAGAGGTGTGTCTTATAGTTCCATCAGCATAGGTGTCAGACCGGATGCTTATTTGTTGATCGACAAGTTAGCCAAACACAACAAGAAACCCAACTACATAACCGTAGATGTGGCACATGCTCATAGCTCGAATGTCCGGAAAATCATACAATACACTAGGAGCTCTTTGGGAGACAGTGTTTTCATCATTGCTGGTAATGTGTGTACACCAGAAGGTGTCAAAGCGTTGTCTGCATGGGGAGCAAATGCTGTGAAAGTGGGTATAGGTCAAGGTAGCCCCTGTACTACTAAAGACAAAACAGGTTTCACCATGCCCATGTTCTCGTGTGTTATGGAATGTTCTAATCAATTGGACATGTGCGGAAACAAAATTCCCATCATAGCCGATGGTGGTATCAAACATAGTGGTGATATAACCAAGGCTTTAGTAGCTGGAGCCACCATGGTCATGACCGGCAAGCTTTTTGCTAGATGTTCCGATAGCCCCGCTGAGACCATAATTACTGACAAAGGTAAACAGAAGATTTATTATGGTAGTGCCAGCGAGGAAAACAAGGGACACAACAGAAACATCGAGGGGATCAAGAAGTGCTTGTGTGTTGATAACATGACATATGTTGAAAAAATCAATGAAATCAAGCAGGACTTGCAGAGTAGTATCAGCTACGCAGGTGGTTACAATTTGAATATACTTTCATTGGACAACGTACGTTATCGAGTCAATCACTGACCAGCAGCTTTGGTCAAAGTTTTAGGATTCACGTAAAATAGTTTCACTTTACGAGACGCAGGAACTACCTCCGGGGCGTCTGCCGGAGCTCGTAGCGCTTCAAATGGATTCTTCGGCAATCCAGGTCCCATGCTTTCCACATTGTTACAACTTTTGCCTTTCTCTCTGACCAGGTCGTTGCTCGCCATCAAAGTCATTGCTGCATTTTTGAACAGATGGCTGTGACCGTAATCAACAATATGATTATCAGTACTGTCACTGGTCAGTGTGATGATACAATTCTCTGCAACTCCTCCAACATTGAAAGAGCTACCAGTGATTTTATTGGGTGTTACAGCCGTTCCTCCTAGTGCACTAGAACCTTTGGGTATCATCAACCGGCAAACAAACGACAAACCAGCCAGAGCTTTGCTGTGAATCTGTGCACGTTCGGTTTCTTGTATCTCCACTGGAGCGGTGATATGATTACACGTCAATTCACCTTCCACATGCAAACCGCCACCCACGATCACATTTTGTGACACACCAAGATTGCTATCAACTAACACCTGGCCTCTGTCTCTCTGTCGAATATTAATTATGTCAGCCACTATGCTCAGTCGCTGCCCGCCATCCACATTCACTTCATTTTTGCTCCCGATGTTCACTTGATCACCAGCGATGTTCATCATGCTACCACCTAGTTCCACACGACCGTAACTTTTTATCGAGACACCACCTGCACCAACATGTACATTCCATCGGTTGGCGATGTTTTGACTCAAGCTGCCTCCCGGTAGATCATCAACATGTACTGCCTCAATCAATGGACTGGGGCGCATGCTTTGCACCATACCAAATCTGTGTATGACCAGCTTGTCACGACCCATCTTGCCAAATTGATCAGTCCGAATACTTGGAAAATCGTTCATCACCAATCCAACGTTTTCAACTTTATGTTTAGCTATATTGACAGTTTCAGAACCTCCCATGCCTAGTTTTTCTTCAATTCCAGCAGCTGCAGTGGTGGCGCTAGCTATCAATGTGGCCATGACAGGTGGTAATTTTTGTGGTTCTGGTGTCCACAATCCACCTTGTGAACTGGGGCTCATGCCAGGAGGTGTCATGTTGAGTCTTGCTTCCCATGTGTTACATGCAGGGCAAGGCTCACCATGTATGAACCCAGGTCCGGTGAAAACAGGCACTTGAGTGATCGCGGGCAGGTTTAACTTGTCATGTGGATACATCAATCCCGGTACTGGTAGATATTTGATACTGGCGAAGTTGGGTATTATTGATCCTGGCTCACCTTGACCCAAGGCATACGCAGCCACGGGGCTCACCACTGGAGGTGTTACCCATCCAGGTATCTCCCCAACCGGACTCAAAGTGGCCATTGATGCACCGTTCCATCCAAACCATGTGTTTGTACCAGTGGTGAACAACCATTGCTGCCACTGTCGGCTGCTTCTAGTTCCCAATGGAGATGTACACACCGGACACACTGTCGGTATGCCTAACTTTTTCTGCACCATGGTGCCATCCTGACCAGGTGCACCAGTTACTCTAGCGACATCAAACAACGCCTTTATTTGTGCTACTGGTTGCATCACGTCCTTCCACGCGATGTGGTGATTTATGTTCTGGTAACCGGTGCGATGATATCGATCACCTCTGACTATCTGATCGTAATCACGTTCAGTGTATTCGTTGCGGAAGCCCTTGACTGTGTCATAACTATCATGTTGCACCAGCTTTTGATCATTACGAGTGGCGAATTCAATGTTGGTGTTGTTGTTGAACTCTTTGAATGACCCACTGTAATGCGTCATCTTGAGAATCTCACGATTGTCGGTGTTTACAAATTCTAGAGCACCTCCTTTTTGGTTGATGACATACTTGTTTCTGTACGTTTCAGCATTGTTATCAAACACACGCTCCTCGTCGCGACTGATGTTTTCATACGCACCTGGATAGTCCTGTCCATGACCATCATGGCTGTCGTATATGCCTCTCCAATCCTCTTTGCCATGCATCACACCAAACACAACTGGTTGTAGTGCATCCCCGCTTTGAAAGAACACCCACACGTGACTCCCCACGTTGGGTATGCTGAAACTACCTTTGGCACAATTGCTGTATGTGGTGGGTTTGTAATTGAAAGCATATATGTTGGGACGATTCACACCGTTCAGTTTGTCTCCCAACGGCTCACTGGCCCATATATCCTCCTCAATCGCGTCACTCACATCCGGGTTGTCCAGATTGGTGAATGCATCACCCACCAACAGATCGTTGCTTTCATACACCTTACCAGGCTTCTCTCCTATATCATCATCATTCAACCGATACTTTTTCTCCACATCAGTTTGATGCTTACCAGGTTTGAGTGTCTCGCTACGATTGCTATCAGAAATTGTGCCCACGTCAAGGTGCGCGTTGTATCGACCACTTCCAGTTGAGCCAACAGATGGCATGGCGTTTTCCGCCCATGGTAACACCGTTTTGAGTTCCGGTAATATCTTGTTCAGATCACTGTTGATGTTGTCTCCTACAAATTTGAACTGTTTGTCTGTTACTTCGTTGTACCAGTTCTCATAAACATTGGCCTGTATGTGTGGTACGTACACCTTGACCCTGCCTCGATACTCTGGATCGTTGTTTTGCACAACGATACCAAGATACATACCATTGTATTGCTTCATCTACGTCTGAGTGTCAATGGCTGTGGAGATATCGCAAATTCCACTCCAGTTGACTGCAATTGTGATTGATTGGTCTTGTAATTTGGATCTGTTGATGCACTGTTGGTGCCTGTCATTTTGGAGAAAAAGTTTGAATTGGCAGCACTGGTGAGCCGTTGTTCTGTTGCATCTAATGCTCCAGATACACTCCAAGTGTCACGTTTTTCTTTGGGTGACAACGCACCTGCGCTAGTTGTTGCATCATTACCAAAGCCGGTGTTTATACTGGCCGCTTCAGACAGATACTGACCAGTTTGTTTGTTTTGAAACTGTAGCTGTTGTAACTCTTTGTATTGTTGTTGTCCGGAGATTCTCTCTCTACCACACAAACCCAACAGATCACTCACCAGTCCTGCTAGATCTGCCAAACTTGTCGGAATCTTGCTGATCAACGAACGAGCCAACCGGATGGCATCACGTATTTGCCGTAAAATACCACCGGCCAATTCATCCAACGCTGCTGCTGCACGTGCAAGAAGTGCTGCTGGTGACAATTGAGCTAATGCTGATGAGATGTAACTCTTAACACTGTTTATAAAATTGCTGAATTGTGTTTGTACATAACTAGTCAAACCGTCCAACGACAGAGATATGTTCAATTTTGGCAATCCGGTTTTTGGGTCACACGTGACTATGCTGCCGATATCAAGTGTGGGTGGTTGTGGTAGTTCTAGTGTGGGAGGTTGTGGAAACTGTAATGCTTGTAATGCCATACAATTATTTATGTGTTAATACATGTTTATCAATGAACTCAAATGTCTTACCAATATTACATTCTGACTCACGCATAAATTTCGTACCCATAATACGATCCAAGCCCGTCTGTTGTTGTTAGCAGGCGGGCTTTTTGTGTTTTAAGGTGTGTTTATTTAAAACCACTGAATCATGTAACCGAAACGAGGACTACCAAAATGGCTCCCGTTTCCTGCAGCATTATCAATATCATTCCATGAATTATTAGGTATGGATGAGTATCCGCGGAGCATGTGTACATAATCTTCGTTACCGAATGCATTGTTTGGTTCGCCTGAAGCCCAGTTGCTTGTGGAAAGTGCAGAACCATCTACCCACTTCCAGGAACCGGAAACTCTACGTAAACCTATCCATGCACCAATGCCGTAATTAACGGAATCTGCGTATGTGTTCAATTCGCTTAATTCCGCGGCGCTGTTGACAATTGCCAATTGACCACCTCTCGCTTGAGCGGCTGCATTTGCACCTGTCCATGACAAACTGGTACCATCAGCAGATATATACTCATACCTACTGGAATATATTATAACACTAACCGCAGCACTGTAGCTACTCGTGTTATAATTACCGGAGCCGATTGCTCTGACTTGTAAAGATTGTGATCCATTCAAAGGAGAGGTTGGTGTGTAATCTGTGTTGGTACCAGCACTGATTGCAGAGCCTTGGTTGAGTCTGATTTGATAACTACTAGCGTTACTCACAGCGTTCCAACTCCATGTTGGTGTTGCATCAGTTGTGGATCCTGATGGATCCACTGACAGCCCTGTTGGTGTTGATAAATCAGCCTTGATTTGCACAGTAACCGTACCACTGTAGCCGGAGGTGTTGTAATTACCGGAGCCAATAGCTCTCACCTTGAGATTGTGTTGTCCTAGAGATAGATTTGAGGTTGGTGTGTAACTCGTACCAGAGACAGCGATCGCTCCACCATCATCCACTGACACTTGGTAACTACTAGCGTTACTCACTGCGTTCCAACTCCATGTTGGTGTACGATCTGTTGTTGGTGAGCTCACTGTCAACCCAGTCGGTATTGACAGGTTGGATGTGACTTTAACAGTTGCGCTGGAGCTGTACGGACTGCTCAAATAGTTACCACTACCTACAGCTCTGACTTTGAGTGAATTGTTACCCAAATTTAAATTTGAAGATGGTGTGAAGCTAGTGTCTGTTGTTTCTACAGGTGACCCGCCATTCAAGATGTATTGATATTTTGTCACATTACTGATTGCACCCCAGCTCCATGTGGGTTTGCGATTTGTTGTTGTGTTGGTGACTGATGGTGCTGGTGTGCCTAATACTTGTTGTACAATGATTGTTTTACTGGCATTCAGGCCTGGTTCATAATTGGCTGGTCCGGTTGCCTTGACCTTGAGCTCATTCTCACCAACACCCAGAGCTGGTGAAGCAGTATAACTTGTACCGGTTTGGGTGAATTCATCACCGTCGTTCAATGACAGCGTGTATCCAGTTGCACCTTCAACTGCATCCCACTTCCATTTAGGTGTGCTGTCTGTGGTGGGTGACAATGTTGTGTTTATTAAATCGGTCGCGTCTGTTGCATCTACAAACAACGGATAACCTAGTCGAGGCAATTCTGTACACACCTGTATATCAACATCCATGAAAATACCACCACAACCTTGTCCATCATGCAAGATACGAAACTGTATTTTTTTCCCGTCCTCACTAGTGAATCCTAAACGTCTCAAGTAATAACGGCTGATTTGATAATAAGCCAGCACCGGTACTCCGATGCCGGCCAATCCATTCGCGACAGCGTTTGCTGCAGCGTTACCATGACTGTAAGTCACTCCAGCATGCTGATAAGTTGCTCCTCCACCATCAATAGCTCCACTCATGAGATTGCCTCCAAGAGGTGCAGATGTTATCATCAAACATCTCCATGACGGTAATTTGATGTTGTGATTGCTTACATCTCGAGTGTAACTCCAACCACCATCAGCATACGCGATATCACTGTCATTACGAGGAGGCACAAGGAACGCACAGTCATCCAAATAAAACGCTTTGATTGGTAACATGTTTCCGTTCAATGATAATGCATCTTCATCCAAGGTGAACGGTCCGGATATGTTCGTGGATCCATATTGACATGTACCGGAATGGCCCCATCGTTTTGAGAATGATGTTGTGGCGCTACACACCGGGGCAGGTGAGTTTTCCTGTTCGGTTCTAGTAAACAAATCAGCTGTGAATCTCTCCACAGTGAACACTGCCCAACTGCCTTTAATTGACCCACGTGAGGCTCGTACATATAGTGTTTGAGGTTCATCTGTGCTTAGATCTGTAGCAGGTGTGTAGCTAGTGGAAGTGGTTTGACTCTCCTCTCCATCTGCTCCGACCTTCACATCATATTCAGTGGCACCGGTTATTGAGTTCCACGACCATGCAGGTTTAGGTTCATTAGATGGTGATACACCGGTCACCACCGGTTCGGCAAGCGTGATGGTCACAGTCCGTGTCGCGGACGATGAAGCACCACTTGTGTCGGTCGCAGTGTATGTTATAGTGTATGTGTCTGGAATGTTTGCATCAAGACCTCCCGAATCAGTTTCTTTTGTCAATGCACTCTCTAGATCATGGTCATCGGTGGCAGAAAAACCGGCGTCGGTATATGCATTACCTGCATGCTGCTCCACATTACCACCGTTGATAGTTATAATAGGCGCGTCATTTTGCATGTTACATTGCACCCAGTTGCTACTTTTGCTCGTGACTCCACTAACACCAACTGCAGTGATTCGTGCCCAAAATCCCGCTCCTATTTTTGTTGTTTGGGTATGTGTGTATTCGCTAGGGTGAGTTGTGGTCACAACACCTATATAAAACGGATCAGTGCCACTGCTGTTTGTTGCTATTTCAATTTTCCACCCGGTCATTGTTGCGTCGAACCTATCACTCTTAGATGAGTTGTACGTGCCAGTTATTCCACATATATAGTCAGAAAAACTCCAACTGGCTGTAAGTTTGTGTTGACCACTATCCACAGCTTGAACATCACACAACAAATCACTTGGATTCTGTGGCACGTTGAGCATGCTGATGAACATGTTGGTGTGTTGTGCATCTGTCCGGTTACTAGCAAGATCAGTGAACGCTTGAAAATCATATACTGACAAATCATTAACTGCCTGTACCATGTGTGATTCAAATTGATAACTCCACCAGGTTTCACTACCGGTTGAAAACACAGCAGTCTTGTGACTCCCGCCAGATTGACCAGACCATGTGTTATAATTGTCTATAAATGTGGTTAGATCTGCTGACCATGTGGATGTAGGGTGATTTGGGTGATACGCGTTGGATTCATTTATAAATGCAAGTGCGATCAAGTTGTGTGTTGTTTGTGTAGTTTCATCCGCTTCACCTAACCATTTCAACCATCTTTCATCAGTCTTGTTTACAGGTGCTTTTATATACTTGTTCGCTGTTGTTGTATTGTTGTTGTAATATATTTTTTTAAAATATGTTCGTAACTCAGCTGGAAAGTCAGCTGCTGCTTGTTTTGATGCACTGGAACTACCACTGTTGTCTATATATGTGTGTACATATGTATCACATTTAAATTCACCAGCAGCAATTGGAGTAATTTCTAACGGGATCGGAACGGTTCCTATCTTGGCAAAAAGTTCACTCATATCTTTGATCCCGGAAGAAGTTTGTATCTTCAACCCGGTTTTGTCTGCTAGCTTTGAACCGTATTTTAACGGTGCAAATAGCAAAGATATATCTTCAAAGCTATCACCTTTTAAATATTTAACTCCAGTGGTTTGACCTGTCTCCATCTCAGCATACCCGGCATTTGCACTAGGTTTATACTGACCATGTGGATGGAACATTTCCGTAGGTATCCAAGATAGTGTAGTGGTGGACACTGCTTCAGTACCAGCGGAGTTTGAACCCGTGATTACAGACTTAGGTCCCTTTATAAATATACCGTAATTCGGTTCGTTGTAGCTCATGTTATTGGATCAAAAATGTCTCCACAATCGTTTGCAGTACGTATTATCAGCTTACCGTAACCTACTTTCTCATCATTATCATGTGTTGTTATCGTCAAATCACCACTGACATTACTTATAAAACTGGATGTGAAAGCGCCTCCAGTTGTCGGGTCATCATCGTATATTATCTTACCTTCGGATCCACCGGCGGCGATTTTCGATTCTGGTAGCATGTCTTGAAACAACGGATGAACACCTTGTGGTATGTATTCTGTTTTTGCTAGTATTGAGCTGACTTTGTAAACATCACTAGCACCACTGTTTCTGTTGATCAAACCAGTGAACCTCACACCATAATATGGTAAGATCTGATTGACAATTGTCTGAAACACATTATGATCAGTTACCACGAACAAGCCGCCACCGCCGTCAAAATAATTCAGCAATCCTTGCACGAAATTCGGTGCCAATGTGTATGCGCTCGTCTCCGTTCCCACCCAAACTATACAATCGAAATCGTCGAGGTATGCTTTCCATTGAGCAGCTGTTTGAGTGTTGTCCATCAAATGTGCTTTGTGACTCCCGTTAGTGGAGCTGTCCTTGAAATATGACATAGTCTTACCGGTATATTCTACACATCCTTTGATACTCGCGGCAAACACGCTGATGTTATAACTACCACCTGCGGCATCATTTATGTACGCTACTTTGTCAGTTTTGTTCGATCCACGAGCTCCACTAGCGTATTTGATGGCGTTCACCATGTACGGCCATTGACCAGGGGTACCGGATCCGAACATATCATCTTTATAATTGTCATTCCACCCGCTAGCATAAAATTTTGGAAACCCACCGTCAAACACCAGCTTGCCTCCAGCACCAGTTGAAGTTGTTTGGACCAATCCCTCTCCACTAGCAATGAACAGGTTTTCGAATTCATCATCTGCAACTGGACGCACCAATCCTCTGAGATTACCTCCAGTCAGATCCTCGAGTAAAAACACACCGGTGGATGGTTGAGCAGTTTTTATTGTGAGTGTCACAGTACCATCATCATTATCCGCACGAGTAGCGGAAAAGTCAGCACATGGGTCTGTATATTGACTGGTTATGTTGGACACACCTGGTAACTCTCCGGAGACCAAAACTCGAGCATAGTATGTTGTATATGCAGTTAAATTGTTGAAAACGATTGTTTGTTGAAATGCTGAGCGGGTCAGTGTTTGAGTTATACTGTTGGTGAATACGCTCGGATCATTGGCATTGTATGCTGTAGCGATTTGATATGTGTATGTTGTGTCACCATCATCAGTTATCGCTGTACCATCCTGCATGGTTTGTTCAAATTCCCAACCCAAATCGGTGAATCCTATGAAGGTGGGTGTTGATGTAACAAGCTGCCCA
>Ga0102814_10001322_pt1 | contig 17601 bp, 28 predicted proteins | sample ColrivemetaGS741_FD_79112 | JGI IMG/M metagenome (GOLD analysis project Ga0102814, IMG submission 79112) | Estuarine microbial communities from the Columbia River estuary - Flood tide ETM metaG S.741 | ecosystem: Environmental > Aquatic > Marine > Intertidal zone > Estuary | place: USA... | reverse complement strand
GCCTGTTCCACCTCACGACCTCGAACCGCAAGGCGTACGGCAAGCTGCGAGTGGTCGCATGATCCTCGGAATCGACATCGATGACGTGCTGTACCCATGCGCCACGACGATGCACGACATCTGCCTCCGGGCAGGCATCACCAACGGCGAGGACTACAAGACCTGGGCGCTGCACGAGGACTACGGCGTAGACCGCTTCACGGTCGAGCGCGCGCTGGCCCCCTCGATCAGCGACGGCTCGCTGTACGTCAAGGACCCCTACCCCGGTGCCGTGGCAGTGCTGGAGCGCCTGGCGAAGAATCACACGATCGTGCTGGTGACAGCTCGCGGCTTCGGGCTCTTCCAAGGCCCGACCAAGCGCGTGACTGCCGACTGGCTCGCTCGGCACCGAGTCCCGCACCACGGGCTCATGTTCACCACCGACAAGACGCAGCTCGGCGCCGACATCTTCATCGATGACGCGCTGCACAACTACGACGCGCTCGTAGCTGCGGGGAAGCGTTGCTACCTGATGAACCGCCCGCACAACGCCGTTGAGGGCGGCTGCGACCGCTTCCGCGTGGACTCCCTTGAGGAGTTCGAGCAGATCGTGACGGTGAGCTCATGGGTGTGAGCTGGAAGTTCGCTGACGTGAAGTCACCTCACCGCTGCGCCAACGAGGAGTGCCCGAACCGTCCCGACCAGGGACAGTTCAGGCTCATCGAGGCCAGGGGTACGCACCGGCCCATCCGTATCTGGCTCTGCGCACCGTGCGCCGAGGACGTGCGCGATGGTCCCAAGACCACGAAAGAGAGGCTGGGGTTGTGAATCCGATCCTGACGTGGTACGTTACGTGCCTGAGCTCGTTCGCCATCGGCCTGCTCCTGCTCTTCGTCTTCTTCGGGAGCGGAGACGACCAGCCATGACCAACCTCGGCCCGATCGGCATTGCGCGGTGCTGCCGTGACTGGCCGGTCTACATCCTCTGGCAACTTCGCCGCTGTGGCGAGTGTGGCCAGCTACCCAAGATTCAGAAGGAGGAAGAGTGAAGCGCTACATCGAGCCCCTGCTCATCTCGATCGGCGGTGGAATGCTCGGCTTCGCCATCGTCGCGAAGCTGATGTGGAATCCGACGTTCGATCACTACGTGAACCAGTTCGCGCAGAGCAAGGACCCGCGCGTATGAGCGCCATGCCAACCGAGGTGCACATCGCCCATGCGACGTGGAGCGTGCTGTGCAACGCCAAGGCGACGGCGGCTTCGAGGAAGGACTCGAAAGAGAAGTGGCTCGCGGGCTACTGCGACTCGAACAAGCTGGCCATCACTGTTGCTCACGATCTGCCTGTGCAAGTGCAGCAAGACACGTTGCTGCACGAGGTGATGCACGCAGTCTACTTCACCGTAGGCAATCCGCTCCACACGAAGTTCAAGGCTCACGGGGATGCCGTTGAGGAGCTGGGCGTCGCATCGCTGGCACCGCTGCTCCTGGGAGTGATCCGCGACAACCCCGACCTCATCGACTACCTCACGTGGAGCGAAGAGTGATGGGGCGCACCGTCGCGATCCTCGTGACCTTCGCCATCGTCGCGCTCGGCATTGGCTTCGTGGCTACGGCTTCGGCAGGGGCTCACGCCACTCACGCCATCACCGCAGACACGAACCAGATTCGCCAGGACCACGACCTGCGCAAGCTCGGCAACCGCAAGCACCTCCGGGTCGTTGCGCGCCGCTGGGCGAAGCACATGGCCCGCACGGGTGTGCTGGAGCACAACCCCGACCTCGCCAAGCAGGTACCGAACTTCTCCCGGCTGGGAGAGAACGTCGCCTACGGGCCGGACTGGAAGTCAGTGCAGGCAGCCTTCATGGGCTCGCCCCCGCACAAGGCCGCGATCCTGGGCGACTACCACCGCTTCGGTGTCGGCTCGGCTCGCGACAGCGACGGCCTCCTCTGGGTGTCGGTCGTGTTCAAGTCGGGGGTGAACCAGTGAGCGCGCTCCCGAGGCTGTCGCTGCCCTTCGTTCCCGATGGCTACGTCACGCCTTGCGCGTCGGCCGACCCTGAGAAGTGGTTCCCAGAGACCTTCGGGCATCACCGCGACATGGCCGTGGCCATCTGCAACACGTGTCCGCTCAAGCAGGAGTGCGACGACTACGCGATGGAGCGCCCCTACCTGCATGGCATCTGGGGCGGTCGTTCGCGCAAGGAACGCGGCGCAGAGCGCGGCGTCACCACCGAGATCAACGAAGACCCGTGGGGCATCGATGCCTACATCAAGCAGGACCGAGCAGTACCGCCCTACAACCCCGTGGAGCGGCAGGATTACCGAGTGTGGGGAGTAGCGTCTTGAGCCAGATCACCGAGTGCCCTGATGGGTGCAATCTTCTAGGGGAGCCAATCCCTCTGCCGATGCAGGCTTACTACGAGCCCGGCGTCACGCACTACTCGAAGCTCATCGGTGTCGAGGTGCGCGGCATCTACGACGGCGTTGCCTACTGGCACTGCCCGCTGTGCGACATCGTGTGGCACCGCTTCCCACCGGGCGACCGGCGCCGCTCTGCCGTGAACGGTCACTGGCTCGGCATGGGCATCGACCACAAGACCGGCCGGGCGTTCAAGGGTCCGCACTCCAGCTATGACGTGATGGGATGAGCGAGCTCACCATCAAGCAAGCCCGCGAGCTGGAGCTCGACCTTCGCTTCGCCAAGGGTCCGAAGTGGGCCAGCGAGGAGCGCATCCGTCTCCTCCGCAAGATCGAGGACCTCGAAAGGGCAATCGCCAGGCGTGACGGCGAGTTCCCCGATGCTGCGATCTTCGGGGACCGCTACCAGGGGAGCCCAAGGCCCGTGGGCAAGGAAGGCGACACGATCCGCTTCCAGCTCTCCGGGGAGCCCTACGACTACCTCGACGTGTGCCTCGAAGGCGGCAAGCTGACGTTCCGGGGCGATGGGCTGCTCTCGATCATGCCGCAGAGCTCGAACACGGCTGCCGTGAAGCTGGTGCGCCGATGAGCGACGAAGTGGCGTGGTGGCTCACCTGGGCCTGCCTTCTCCTGTTGACCTACTACACGGTCGCGATGGTGCTCAGGTGATGCCAGAGGACGGAAGCGATGTGTGGCTGTGGGTCGGAATCATCGGATTCTGGCTTGTGGTAGCCTTCGGCAAGTGGTCTGCCCACTACGAGCAGCCCGTCTTTACCCCCTGACTGAGCGCGCGTGTGCTACCACGCCGTCGCTCCGATTGCCCCTCACCTTCGGGTGGGGGGCTTTCGTTCGTTCTGGGCCAGTCACCCCGAGCTCCTGAGAGCCTCTCTAACGGCCGGAAGGGTCATACCCTCACACTTACCCACAGACGCCCCGAACGCACGCCAGCGGGCCAGCATTCAACGCCTGGGGGCAATCAGGCGGTCTTCAACCCTGGCGACTTCTGGAAATCGCGCCAGATTCTAGGGGGGCAATACCCCCTAGCCGGTTTCAGCTCCGACGAAAGTCTCACGCCACAACGCAAGAAAGCCCCCCACCCGTGAGGGCAGGGGGCTTGTCTCTTGCGGTCTTACGGGGCCATCACTTGCCAGTCATCCCAGGTCGTGAAGTTCAAGCTGTGCTGGTTGAGCCCAGTGCCGACCCAGGGGTCGCGGTGCACCGTGGCTTGCTCCATCTTGAGCGCCGTTCCCGAGCCGCTGTTGTCACCGATGTAGCACCCGTAGTCTTGCAGGGTGCGAGCGATGGCGAGCTCGTACGGGTCGCTCGTGCGCAGCGTCATGTCGATCGCCGGGTTCAGGCGCAAGCGCTCACCCTCGGCTCCGAAGCCTACCCTCCACGGGTTGCTCTCGAAGCCAGTCATCGGGTGCACCGCACCGTCGTCGCTGTTGCTCTCCACGATGAACATGTGGAGCACGTGCTTGAGCCCACGGCCCTTGCGGATCGCTCGCTCCAGCGTCTTGCGGTCGATGACCATAGCGTCGGGGATCGCCCCTCGGCTGCGCTCGTTGGCCACGTTGTTGCTCTGGGGGTTGCGTCGGTCGAGCCCGTTGCTGTCGTGCATGAAGCGACCCGAGGCCCAGGTGAAGTCGATCACCCCACCACCCACGGGAACGCTCTGCACTCCAGTGAGCCAGACCGTCTGCCGTGTCGCCTTGTCGAGCACGACCAGCGGTGAGTCACTGGTTCCCGTGATCGTCTTCCAGAGCCACGGCGGTGCGTGGAACCCGGTCGTTGCCAGGTCCGCACATGCAGCGGGGATGTTGCCCGTCCCACCCAGGGTGTAGATCGGATCGTCCGCTCGGCCAACGGCGTAGGGCGTGCCCCACATGTTGCCGTCGATGCCTCGCAGCTTCGGGTACTCCACGCCGACCTGATCGACGTGGCTGCGCATCATGGCGATGAACTCTGCCGTGCGTGTGCTGCTCACGGTCTCGCTCGTCTGCGCGATGGGCGTGTTGAAGTAGCTGCCTGGCTGGTAGACCATCTCTGTCGTGCTCCTTCCTTTGGCCGCACTAGCGGCAAGCGGTGAGACCAGCGGAGCTGCGAGGGCAGCGCCGCCCATAACGGCGGCGCCCCTCAGCAGGTCTCGCCGGGTGATGCTCGTCATCGGATCGGGCAAGCGCCGGTTGAGCACTCCAGATCGATCGCGTCCTCGACGCTCTTCACCTGGGCCGCTTCGTACTCAGCCTCGGTGATGCGGGTGTACGGCGACTGCGGTCGACTCTCGTCCACCATGATCGTCGTGCCCTTGAGCTCGGGCAGCCACTTCGCAATCACGTCCTTGACGTGGATCGCATTCAGGCCAGGCGTCACGTTCGCAGTGAAGCTCACCGCGTTGTCGGCGTACTCGGCTTGGTACATCGCTTGGAACCGCAGCATGTCGTCAAGGCTGATCTCGTCGGCAGCCTCCACAAGGTATGACGGTTCTAGGCCAAGAGCCTCGACCTGTTGTACGAGTGGGTCCTTGGTCGGGTAGACCACGATCATCGTGTTGCCACTCGGGTCGTACTGGTCCTTCTCCACGGTGAGCCCATCGGCCTCGGCTCGCATGACCGTGTGAGCTTGCTCCGGGTCCACCATCGAGAAGCGAATGCGTCGCTCGAAGTGGCGTGCGTAGATCGGGTGGATTCCCTCACTCACACCGGGCAGCTTCGCGATCGAACCCGTGGGGGCGACTGTCGTCACCTTCACCGGCTCAGGGATGCGCAGCTCGAAGGCGTACTCCCGTGCGGTCTGCCGAACGGAAGCCTTCATCTGCGACAGTGCCTCGCGGAACCAGTCAGCCAGGGGAGCAGAGCTCCAGCGCTGATCGTTCTTGGCAAGGAAGCCCTGCACGCCGAGGTGGCCGACGCCGATGCGCCGGTTGCTGTCCTGCACCATGCGGCTCTTCGGGTCGTTGATGTCGGCCCAGGTCGCACGAATGAGGAAGCGCGTCACCAGCTCGTGAGCTTGCAGCACCTCCAGCAAGTTCCACTGGTCGCCCGGCTCCTTCGGTGCGAAGGCATCGAGGTTCACGTGCCCGAGGTTGCAGGCTTCCCACTGTTGCAGCGTGATCTCGCCGCACGGGTTCGTGGCGTAGACCGGCTCAAGCTCACCCTCGTTCGAGAGCGAAGAGTTCCAGTAGCCAGGCTCACCGTTGGTCAGCATCCCCTCGGTGGCAGCTTGGTGCACCAGTCGGGCGTGACTCAGCGGCTTGTCCAGGTCAGCGAAGAACGCGTCGTCCACCTCGATCGAGATGTTCGTCGTCCAGTGCTTGCCGGTGTCCCGCTTGCAGTTGATGAAGTCGAAGATGTACGGGTCGTTCCAGTGCAGGATCGCCATGCGCGCAGAGCGCCGGTTGCCTCCACTGACCACGCACTCGGCAACGTAGTGGTCGATCTCCATTGCCTCCAGCGGGGTGAGACCGCGCCACCTCGTGACCGACTCTGCGCCGTTGAGCACGTCGCTCACCTTCACCATCATGCGGGCGAACGGCCCAGGCCCAGAGGCAACGCCGCCGAACGTCTTGAGCCGAGACCCGGCCGGTCGCACGTTCGTCACGTCATAGACGCGGTTCTCATGCTTGACCACCGCGCCGGTCACGTAGGTGTCGATCAGGTCCACCAGTGCAGCAGACCATCCCTCGCGGCTGTCCTCGACCTCGAAGGCACCCTCCCAGTCAGAGGTGTACTCCGAGCTCAGAACGCCAGCGTCGAGCATGGCCTGGTAGTCAGGGTGCTCGGGGTCGCACACGATGTGCACCCGAAGCTGGCGACGTGGCCCGCCGAAGGGCATGAGGAAGCGCGAGGAGTAGTTCGCTCCGACGCCGCCGCCCTCCATCAGCCGAAGGAAGGTGAAGTCGAAGTGGTCGCTGAGCTTGTGGCCCCAGCCTGATGTCCAGCAGTTCATCAGGTATTGCCGACCCTTCACACCGCTGGCCCACAGGTGGCGACCGGCAGGGAGGATGCGGAAGTCGAGCATGTGCGAGATCAGGCTGAGGTACTCCTGCTTGACCGTGCTCGGCCAGAGCTCACTGTCCTCGCCGTGCAGGAGCGCGATGTTGCCATGCGCCACCCGCCGAACCGTTTCTGGCCAAGTCTCTTTCGTGCCGTCGTGCTTCGTTCTCGAATACGTTCGCTCATACACCGTCTGGCCGGATGGTCCGAAGGCAATGCTCACGGGTGGGTGACTCCTTTCACTTGCACAAGTAGGTAGATGACGGGGAGGGCGCCCATGCAGAGCAGCCCTCCCCGGTAACGCGTCATGCTAGCACACCGAGGCCGAAGCGTCTAGCTCAGCCTCCTCCTCGATGAACTCCGTTCCGTTCAGCTCTGCGGCGAGCTGCCCCACCCCGGTGAAGAGGCGGGCGCTGATCGTCTGTTGGCTCACTCCCTCGTACGCAGCGACGGCCTCTTGTGTGAGGTCGACCGCGTAGTAGAGGAGCATCGCCCGACGCTCATCGTCGTTCAGTGTCGCCTTGTCCCACGCCGTCCTGACATCGATCAGGTGAGCGAAGAGTGTGTTGCCATGCGACACGTTCGGCTTGCTCTTGGGCATGTCAGGGTCGGGGGCGTAGGGGTTTGCCATGCCGTAGGCGTAGGTCCGGTCCCAGATGGTCGGGATCAGACGCTCCACCGTTGCCCTGTCGTAGCTCACTCCTCGTAGCTTTCGAGGATCGCATCTCGACTGACCGTCTTCGAGCGACGACTGACCTCCGTCTTGAACTTGTCGATGAGATCGAAGTACAGCGTGCGGAAGAGTGCCGCCTCGTTGTCCAGCTTCTCTCGGTACTCGTTCGGCCTGGTGGCGATCAGCAGGAACGCCTCCTGCCTGATGTCGTCGGCGTCGATGGCCGTCTTCTTCGCGCACTTGCCGACCGCTCTGTTGAGCACGTCCATCACGCGCGGGTCCTCCAGCAATGCCCAGTCGTACTCCTCCGATGTCTTTGTCACCGAACCACCTCCCTCGTGTTGACAATCCCGTCCTTTGTGATGGCAACGACCAGGCCCGGTGCGCCTGTCGTTCCCGTTGCGTGCTTCCACCACGTGCTCTCTGACTCCATCGCTGGCGGCTGCATGAAGGTGCGCCATCCGTCTGTGTCAACGTGCTCGTGGTGAAGGTGGCCAGCCAGCAGTACGTCAGCGGTGTGCAGAGCTGAGCCCTTGTTGAACGCCTGGCCCTTCCACCACTCGAAGTGCTTGCCTGGGCGCCACTGGTGACCGTGCGCGTGAGCGACGATCGTTCCGCTGAGCTCAGTCGTCACGGTGAGCTCGTCCGTCTCGGGGACGAAGAACTCCACGTGCTCGAAGCGCTCCGGCGTCAGCTTGCAGGCATCGGCCACTGCGATCAGTGACTCGGTGTCGTGGCTGTCGTCGTAGCGCGTCATGCCCTTGCCGTTGAAGCGCACCGCCTCGCCGTGGTTGCCCGGCACTGCGGCCATCGTCACCCTGTCAGCGAGCGGGCCGAAGACGAGCAGTGCATGGAGCATCACTCGTCGGGTGAGCCTGATCTGCTCGTTGAGTGTGAGCACCGTGCGCCACACGTTCGAGCCGCCCTGTGAGACGAAGCCCTCGATGTGGTCACCGAGCCATGCGATGTGCACGTGCCCGATGTCGAAGCGCTTGCGGTACCAGGCGAGCTGGAGCGCGGCGTTGTCGATCGCCTTGATGGTGCGGTCGAGCGTTCCCGCCACACCGTCGCCATCGATCTTGCCGAACTGCATGTCGCCAATCGCCACTATGTACGTGTGCGAACCAGCACTTCGTACCAGCGGCTTGCGCTTGCGGTCCACGCGGATCGCCTTCACCAGCTCATCGATGTTGAGCGCCTCGGGCAGGTCATCGTCGGTCGCCTTGCGGAACGCGAACGTGACTGACTCCATCGGCTGATCGACGTTGCCGTACTTCACCTTGCGGAACGACGTGGCCACCCAGTCTTCGGGGGTGAGCCCTTCCTCTTCGAGGTAGCTGATCGCCGTGCCTTCATTCACCGTGCCCTCGGCGTCACGAATGGTGGCCGTCAGCGTCTTGCCTGTGACCTCCAGCTTCTTCGTGAAGTCCTTCGTGCTCGGCTTGCGACGCTTGGTCTCAGGACCGACCGGCTTGGCCAGCAGCTCCTCGACAAGCGCTTCCTTCCTTGGGTCTTCCTTCTTGGAGCGCGTCACACTTGCACATCCTGTCCACGCAGCCGAAGCGAGCGCCGGTAGGTACGAATGGCGGAAGCGGAGATGGGCGTACCAGCCCTGCCGAACCAGTCCTCAAGCCACTCGGCAGGCGTGGTGCCTGTCAGGTGCGTGAGCAGGGCAGGCTTCACCTCAGAGGGCGCCTGCTCCCATGCGGCTCGCAGCTTTGGCCAGGGCTGGCCCGGCAGGGCGTCGCTCACTCCGAATCGTCCTCGACCAGCACTGCTTCGTCAGCGGCGAGCTCATCGGCAAGCAGCTCGATGGTGTCGTCCACCACTGCGTCGAGTCGGCTCAGCCACTCCAGCATCTCGACCTTGCTCTGCGATGCAGCGACGTGGTACGCCAGCTCCAGCACAATGCCGTCGACCGACAGGACCGAAGTCGGGTCAGCCACACGGGCCAGGTTGATGCTCTCTTGACGGGTGGCAAGCTGCTCAGCGTGCACCCGCATGTTCTCGTTGTAGATGTAACCGATCAAGGGTCAGACCTCGCTTTCGATCAGGGCGTGCAGCGCATCAACGCCGCCCGCCAGGTAGGTTTCGTTCACGTCGCCATCGCGTAGCCGTACCGCCTTGGCGTTCTTCATTGCTCGCACCACGCGGTTGTTGAAGTCCGAACCCGCGTCGTCTGGATCGCCCCAGACCCAGATGCGATTGAAGCCCGCAAGCATTCTGCGGTGGTGCCTCTGCCAACCCGAGGCTCCGGGGATGGCGATTGCGGGGAACCCGAGCATCGTGAGGATGAGAGCGTCCAGCTCCCCTTCGGTCACGTGGATCGTGTCGTCCGCGTTGTGAATGGCCGCGATGTTGTACACCCGCGACGGCTCGTCGGTCATGCTCATGTACTTGCCGTGACCGAAGTCGCGGTGGTCGTGCTCTTGCAGGCAGCGGAAGCGAATGCTCAGCGGCCTGCCGTTCTGATCGAGATAGGGGATCGCGAGGAACCCCTTGTACCGATCGTGACCTGGGTGAGGGTCATCACCCACGACGCCAAGACGGAACGTAGCGGCTACCGCTTCGCTTATTCCCCTGTCGAGCAGGAATCGTGCGGCTCCCGCCGTAACGGCTGACTCGTACGCTGCCGTCGCTTCCTCCAGCGTCTCCCTCTGTGAATCCGAGAGTGGTCGCAAGGTGTCTCGCTCCGTCAAAGTCGACTCCCTCCTTCCTTTGGATCAGGCCGTAGGCGTCACCGCCTTCGCCGCACGAGTGGCACTTCCACACGTTGCGTTCTGTGTTCACCGAGCAGCTCGGGTGGCTGTCCTGGTGAAGCACGCACGAGATCATCTGGCTCACCTTGAACTCGTTGATCGTCGCGCCGTAATGCTCAAGCACTGCGGTGATGCTCAGCTCGTCGGGGCGAACTCCGTTACCAGCTCCACCACGTCGATTGGCTGGCCCAGTATCCGAAGCTCTTCGTAGGCGACCTGCCACGGCTCACCTCCGTCCGAAACGAACGCTGCGGTTGCGAGGTCTGCCTCGCTCTCTTCCTTCGTCATCTCCCGCCAGGGCAGCTTCACCAAGGCCACTCACATCCTGCGAGCGCCATCGTGTGCTTCTCTGGCAAGTCGTCCACTGGGAAGAAGAGGTGTCGCATCCCCATCGCTGCGAGGACGGTGGCGTCAGCCACGTTGTTGTCCGTCACCTCGGTGAAGTCGAAGTGCTCAGCGACACCAGCCATGACGGCTGGCTTCTTCGCGTTGCCCTTCCCCGTTGCGTACTTCGCTCGACTCGTCGGGGGAACGACGGCGATGGGGAACGCACCCTTGAGGTCGTCCACCACCAGCCACCAGAGACCGGAGCGATCGTGCGCACTGCCGTAGCGTGAGCCGATGCTTGGTCCCTCGATGACCACGAGGTCCGGGTGCAAGCGGAGCACGAAGTGACGAATCTCCGTCTTGATCCGGTGCAGTCGGGACCGTCGCTTGGTAAGCGAGTCGCCCTTGTGCCCCGTGGTTTGCACGAGCTTGGTCTCACAGAAGACGCTAGTCGTGGTCTTCTCGATGGAGCACAAGCCCGTGCCGGTAAGTGAGAGGTCGATGCCCACTGTTGATACGCTCACTAGCACACCTCCCTCACGGTACGGACACGAATCCCTGAATCTTGTGGAACCGTGTCTTGTCGGGCTCGCACTGCATGATTGCGTAGCTGCGAGCTGTCGGGTCCGAAGGACCCATGCGTTGCTTGATGCACGCAACCCTGTACTCCAGGGTGTGCGGGTCGAGCGCAACCGAGAGGCTGAGGTCGGGCTTCTCTGACAGACCGCCCTTGACCTGATCTCTCGATGGTGGTGCCCACGGGTCGCTCTTCGCTTCCCAGGACTTGTCGCTGGCGTGGTGCAGGATGATGACCGCAGCGCCCGTCTCACGGGCAAACTCGGTGGCACCCTGCATGACTGCCATCTGCTCTGTGTAGTCGCTCTCTGCACCCTCGAAGTCCATGAGGTTGTCGAACACGACCACCTCGGGATACCTGTCACGCAGCTCGACGTACGCGTCGATCTCCTCCTCGATGCGAGGCCAGGAGAGCGCGCCGAAGGCGAGCGTGAGGTTCAGGTGTGCGAGGGCGTTCGTGTACAGCTCGGCGTTGCCAGCGGCCATGCCCTTCTCCACCGTCTCGGTGTCATGCCCCGTGCTCAGCGACGCCAGTCGTGACGATGCTGTGTACGGCGACATGTCTGCCGAGAAGTACAGGGTGGGCAGGTTCATCTCTGCCACCCAGAAGAGGGCGAACCCTGACTTCTGAGTGCCGGAGCGACCAGCGACCATGATGACTTCACCGTGCCTCGGCCGGACCCCCCTCGCGTAGAGCGCATCGAAGGCGTCTACGCGAGGGAGCTCACGACCAGACTGAGAGTGCAGCGCGAGCGATCGGCTCGGCGTTAGCACTTACTCGAAGGAGGGTGCGTCGGCAATGGCCTCAGCCAGCTTGGCCTCACGGGTGGTGAAGTAGTTCGCCACCTTGGCCTCGATCTCAGGAGCAACGTCACGCCAGGCGTAGCCGGAGCCCATCTTCGTCGGGACCTTGTGGACCTGAGCAACCATCGCCTCATCGATGAGCTTCGCGGCAGTGCCGGTCAGCATCCCGTGGACGATCGTGCTGTTCTTCACGATGAGCGTCGGCTCACCCTTGTCGAGCGCCTCGCTCGTGCCGAAGAACGTGAGGTCGGCGTTGACCTCATCACGGGTACGCTTCTGCCCGTTGTACTCGTTCTCGACGTTGTACTGCACGACCTTCGGTTCGACCAGAATGGCGATGTCATTCATGTGGTCGGCGGGCTTGAAGAATGCCCCGCTCTTGTACTCGGACGGCTTCTTGAATGGTGAGCTCACTGGGTGAAACTCCTCTCTCTCGGGGGAACTACTTGACGGACTGGACGATCACGACGACGAGCATCGCGACCACTGCGAACACGAGGAACACGGCGAAGGGCAGCCACAGGGGAGCGAGCACCCACCACCACGACCAGGCGATGACGCCGGTCAGCTTGAGCGTGATGAAGATGGCCGTGAGCAATCCGCCGAAGCCGATGCCACCGGGGCTCTTCACCTCCACGCGCTGTGTGCTCATAGCTGGTCACCCGGCTCGAAGTCGAGCTCGTGACCGAGGCAGTGCGCGCACTCGGTGGTGAGCAGCCAGCTCCGCAGACAGCGCGGGCCTGGCCGTTCCTTGCTCTCTAGCGAGACCGCTCCGGCCTTGCCGTTGAGGTCGCTGGCCTGGTGCAGGAGTGAGGTGCTCAAGAGGTGAGCGCCTTCCCCTTGGCCTTCCAGACAGCCATGAGGGCGTCGTCCTTGAACGCCTCCTGGTGCTCTGCCCAGATGCGCTTGAGCGTGTCGACATCGGCAGCGTTCTCGATCTCTGCCTTGATGTCCTCGTGCGGGTCGGCTGGGGGAGCGGCTGGCGTTCCCTCTGCCTTCGCGTCCTTGGCTGCCTTCCATGCGGGCTTGCTCTCGCCACCCGTGATGACCCGGCCACCCATGCTGGCGGCGACTGCGGCAGTCGAGTGGGCCAGGCGTGTCGCCTCAAGCACCACCTCGTGCAGCGTGCCCTCACTGGCCTCGAACCCGAAGTAGCTGAGCAGGCTCTCGCGAACGCGCTCCGCTGATCCCCGGAAGACGGCCCACGATTCCTCGTAGCCCTTGCCGTACTTGATCGTCACGGTCACGTCGCTGTTGCTTCCATCGAACGGACTGTCTGTCACTGTGCTGTACTCCTCTCCTCGTCAAGCTCTTGTGATGGTAACACTAGCACACTCTCTAGTGCTTGTCAAACGGGAGGTGGAGCGTGCCGAGCGGGCCGTCAGGCCCCGCCTCTTCCTCCTCATGGCCCACAGCGTGCGTGAGCTCGGTGAGCGCCTTGCTTGCCTTGCCCCTGACAGCGCGCACCTCCTGGGCTAGCTGGACCGATGCCCAGCCGAGCTCAAGGTCGGCCCAGTACAGCGTGGCCTCTCCCGAGCCAGCGGCGACGTGCATGATGACGCCCCACTTCTGGTTACACTTGCCCATCGGCGTACGCTCGAAGGTCTCGTGGCTGTACAGAAGTGAACGCGAGTAGATCGCGAGCTGCATTGCCATCTTGAGACCGCCGTACTGCACGGTGCCTGTCTTGAGGTCCGTGATGATGAGCTCTCCGAGCTCGAACACGTACCCGTCAGGCGCCACCAGGGGCTTGTCGCCCACCCAGACCGACACGCGGTCGGGTGTGCCCGCACACTTGAGCTCGTCGTTGACGACCAGCCGTTCCATGTGCTTGATCTCGAAGCCAGTGGTCGCCTGCTTGTAGGCGTCCATGTCGAGGATGTCCTCGAAGCTGATGATGTCGAGCGGCAGTGGAATGTCTTCGTCCACCATCTCCGACAGCGCGTGAAGGTGCGTGCCACGGTCAGCCTTGTCGTTGGCTCCGGCGATCTCTTTCGCCTTCTCCGCACGACGGTTGAGCGCGTCCTTGCCCTCACGTGTCTCAGGGTCGAAGCTCTTCACGTCGTTGAGCAGCTTCGGGTCCTTCACCAGGCCGAGCAGCACCATGCGCTGAGCCCACTGTTGCAGGTTGCTCTTGTCTTCGAGCACGTCGATGAAGGTCGTGACGCGTGTGTACGAGACCTCTTTGATCCCAGTACCACCACACACCTTGCACTTCACCGTCTTGCCAGGGCGCTTCTCTGATGGAACCTGCCCTGTCTTGTCGCAGGTCACGCAGTCACTCTTGATGCGCGGCCTGCCTAGCCCGTCACGGGGGACGGTGTTATCGCCGCCCGCGTCGCGCTTCGGCTTGAGCTTCGGTGGTGACACCGAGCTCGGGTTAGCTAGCGCCAACCGGAACCACCCCTTTCATCGAATGTGTGAGTGTTGCTGGGGCATGTCTACACTAGCCCAGGCGCGTTGTCAAGTCGAGGCGACGCGAGCAAGGCGTCCAGCATGTGAGACGGCACCCCGAGACGACGAAAGAGCCCCACCGCCCAGTGATGGGAAGTGGGGCTCTCTCTCTACGTCAAGACAGGGGAAGCTCGGGCTGAGCCTCGAAGTGCTCAGCCGAATGTCGGCCGGGCGCATCCTTCGAGCCAGCGATGACGGGAATCCAGCCCTGGTCTTCGAGCTGGTTCCTCACCTTCGAGGCGGTGGCGGTAGCTGCGACGACGATGGCCGTCCATGCCGCCACGTTGTCCGCGTTGACGCCGAAGGCTCCCAGGGTAGGGATCACGACGAGCGCGATGGCCAGGATGCCGACGATGCTGTCGATGCCGGTGCGGATCGCACGGCGTGTGCTGTCGTTGAACGTCACGCGGGCACCTCCTCGGGGGCGACCACGAGCTGAACGGCCACGTCGAGCTGCTCGATCATGGCCTTCATCTGTGAACGGGTCATCGGGTCGGGGATGGAGTCCACTGCGGCGTTCAGGTTCTTGAGCTGCTCACGAGTGCGAGCCGCTGCCTGGTTCTGGTTGCGCATGAAGTTGTCCATGCGACGGAAGAGCTGGCCAACGGTGACCTTCTCTGAGTCGCTCGGGTAGATGTCGTCGTTGAGCTGCAAGTCGTCTGCCTCCTTGAGTGACGCCACGTAGGCGTCGTTGTCGAAGTACGTGGCCCTGATGTTGTCAGGGTGCCACGAGGGGTCGAGCGCGTGACTGGAGAGACCGTTGCGCGGTGGCTTGGCCAGGTAGTCAGCGACCTGCCCCGGTACCCATTCCCCCACGGGGGCTGAGTAGCCCAGCGAGACCATGTGAATGTGCTCGCTGAACGTCGGGGGATAGCGATACCACGCTGCCCACCCGCACTGCCGGAGGAACTTCTGTGCAGCCCACCAGCCCATGCCGGTGATGCGCACGTCGAGCACTGAGCTCTTGTCGTGAGTGCCAGCGCTTGCCGACACGCCCGTGTTCCACGGTGGCTGAATGATCTCCAGCCGGTAGGTCTTGCCGTCGCGCTTGGACTTCTTTGCGAGGCGAGCCTTCGTGTAGTCGAGGTGGTTCGCCGTGCGGGGGACGACGTAGACGGGGTTGCCGCTAGTCGTGTTCTGGGAGTACCGAACGCTTGTTGACATGTGCTGCTCCTTCGTGGCGCCCAACCAGGCGTCCGATCGTTCGGAAGCCGACGATCCCCGCCGCCAGGAAGATGAAGGAGGGGATCAGGATGGTGAGGTCCCGTGCGTTGAATGGCGCCTGGGAGATGTGGTCGTGGAATCGGAACCAGATCGCGATGCCGGTGGTAGCTGCCGCTCCGCTTGCGAACGTGCACCACAGCGCCGTCCCGCTAAGAACGTCGCGGTGCCTGTACGTGCTTGGGATGAGGGCGAGGTTGATCGAAGCCGACGCGACCAAGAGGATCAATACCACCTCTCGGTAGAGCTCAAGACTCCACATGAGACCCACCGGGCCTTATGGGTCGCACGAAGGCGGCAATCTCTCGAACGCCGAACTCAACTTCCTCGCGCACGACAGCTCTGAACTGATCGGCCTGAAACGTGGCCCCGTTGAGGAGGCCGCGCAAGACCTCGTTCTCTGATCGGAGCGCGTTCATCTCCTTGTGCAGGGCTCGCATCTCGGTGTCCTGCCGATCGCTGCGCTGTCGCAGCACCTCGATCTCCTTGAGCGCGAGCTCGAAGGAGTCGTTCTGACCCTTGCGTCGCTGGCTCGTGAACTGACCAATCGCATAGCCGATCCCGCCGAGGATTACTCCAGCGATGATGGCGTAGCTGAGGATACCTTCGATTGCCATTACGATCATGCTGCCTTGATGAGCACCGCTCGGAGCTCTGCGTAGGTGACCGTTGCGGAGGAGTTGGCGTCCCCCTCCATACGGATGTGGGTGCCGATCACATCGTCTTGCGCCAGGTCGATGAGACCGCTGGCCATGATGCGAGGGAGCTGACCGTCGCGAGGGTCGGTGTTCCTGATGTGCGGGTAGTCGTTCAGCGTCACCGACACCGAGGGGAGTGCGTCGGCAGACAGGCCGCTGAGCATGGTCATCGCCTGCACGTGGTACAGGCCAGGAGTGTCACACATCGCGCCCCAGTTGCCGGGCAGGACAGTGAAGCCCTCCATGACAGACACGGTGTCCATTGCGATGTCCCAGTCGGCGTTCGTGATGCTGGTCGTGGCGCCGCGAGACATCTTGACCTCGGGGATGACGGCTGCGGTGCTGAGGATGTCGACCCACGAGCTGCCATTCCAGAACTCGAAGATGGCGAGGTCGGTGTTGTAGCCAGCCTGAGCAAAGAAGGGGACCTCTGGCCGGTTGAACGTGTCCCAGGTACCGAGGCCCTTGGGGAACACAGCGCGCTGCTGCGTGACGTTGGCAGCGTTGATGACAACGGCCGACGCCGGAGCGGTGACCAGCGCCAGGGGCATCTCGTAGATGCCGGTGTCGGTCTGGTTCGGCGTGGGGATCGACGTGGTACCACCGATGAGCTCGATGGTGATGGTGTCCGCTGACGGTGCCAGCTTGGCGACAACCATGTGGTACTTCGTTGACGCACCCGGTGAGGGGATGGTCAGCGTGATGACCGCATCGTTCTCGACCGCATGACCGCGCACGATGGCGAAGCCCGCTGCAACCTTGACGTTGAGGCCGGAGCCGTCAGCGGTCACCTTGAGGTCGGTACCGTCCAGGCCGTTGTCGACACCCGTCTCTTGCAGGCGCCGAAACAGCTTCGTGTACTGCGCCTCAGTGGAGTCTTGTGCCCCGAAGGGCCAGGAGGAGATTGTCACAGGGAGCCTCTCATGTCTTGATGATGAAGTGCATGGCGAGCCACGGGTTCATCACGTTTAGTGGGTCTTGGAAGAGGGCAGCCGAGCCATCGGCAGTGGAGCCCGAGTGGACGACAACGGCAGTGTTGTCGTCGTGGGTGGTACCAATGCCGCCAGCACCGGCCACCTTGTCGTTCTGTGGGCCAGGACCCGTCTCACGAGTCTTGATGTCGTGCTGGTGGTTCATCGAGTGGGTGTGAGGCGCCATGTGGGCCGCTTCGATGGTCTTGGTCTCAGAGCCACCAGTGTCGCCAGGGTCGCGCGTTCCGCTTGCACCCAACGGCAGCCGGTTGCGAAGGTCCGGCACCTTGAAGAGGCCAGCGCCGCTGGACCCGTAGCTCGTGCCGATGACATCGAAGAGACGCGGGTAGGTGGCGGTGCTGTACTCGGTGCCATCGCACTTGACGTAGCCGGTGGGGGCTTGCGCTCCAGCGAACATCTGAATGGAGCCAGTCGGGTCGCCGTTGCTGTGCCGCTCAAGGGCGCTGACGCGCTGCTCGACACCGATCACCCTGTCGGGGATGGTTGCGCTGGCCTTGCCGACCGTGCCGATGGTGGCACCGACCTTGAAGCCGTCGTCGTGAGCCAGGAGGGTGTAGCCGGTGACGACAGAGCTGAGCTCAACGTCCTCGACCACGACCGACACGAGGTCACCCAGGTACCAGTCGATCCCGAAGGTCATGGACTCGTTCTCCACCGGCACTGCCTGAATGGAGATGATCGTGTCGCCACCCTCGGCCAGTGCCT
>Ga0102814_10001321_pt1 | contig 17603 bp, 16 predicted proteins | sample ColrivemetaGS741_FD_79112 | JGI IMG/M metagenome (GOLD analysis project Ga0102814, IMG submission 79112) | Estuarine microbial communities from the Columbia River estuary - Flood tide ETM metaG S.741 | ecosystem: Environmental > Aquatic > Marine > Intertidal zone > Estuary | place: USA... | reverse complement strand
AAATCTAAAAAGCGATCCTTGAAAGGTGGAGCTAAAAAATCCAAAAGCAAGAAGAGCAAAAAGGCCAAGAAGAGCAAATCGTTAAAACACAAATCTAAAAAGCGATCCTTGAAAGGTGGAGCTAAAAAATCCAAAAGCAAGAAGAGCAAGAAGAGCAAGAAGGCCAAGAAGAGCAAATCTTTAAAACGCAAATCTAAAAAGTAAACAAATATTTCGCTATCATAATATACTATAGCAATTCTAATTCATATGGCAATATATAATCGCCTTTGATTTTAATAACTTATAAAATTATTAAAATTTAAATTTTTACTGGTAATATTTTACGAGTTATGTGGCTATTAAAAAGAAAAAGTATCTGACTCCGGTAATAACACACTTTCAGATTGTAAATCATTAATAGATATGTCTTGTATATTTTCTGTAATGTATTGTTTCAAATCACCCGTGTCTTCTGGAAACAATGTTATATTTAGGGAACCAGGAAAACTTGGAATATCTGGCATAAAAAATTTAGGTAACGGAAGTTTAGACATTATAATATATACAAATAAAAAAAGTTGAATTTTTATAATATAAAATATAAAAATACAAATAAAAAAAGTTGAATTTTTATAATATAAAATATAAAAATACAAAAATAAAAATATATTAAATGCAACAATCTCGTCTAGAAAAATATATTCCAAATCATCCTCAGAGAATAAGAGTATATAAAAAATTTTACGATATGTTAAAAGAAAACATTGATAGTAATTCATTTGGCTTATCTGATGATGATATATTAAAAATGTCATTGAATTTAGAAAGAGGTATCTTTAACAATACTTTGATTTTATACAATAACAAAGTTGTTAGCCAAACTTGGAATGAATTATTTAAAAATATTTATATAAATCGAGCAATGATTATATATGATAATGTAAATCCAAAAGGGAAAATAGGAAACACTACTTTATTAACAAGACTGTTAAATAAAGATTGTGACGAATTTGAAATATGTAGTTTTGGTCCAGATAAGTTATTTCCAGAACGTTACAATAATCTTTTGAAACAATGTTCTAATAAGGATGTCGATAATGAAGCTGTAAGAACAGTACCTGTTGATCAACCCGATGGCGTATTTAGATGCGGTAAATGTAAATCATACAAGACTACATATTATCAAATTCAATTACGAAGTGCAGATGAACCTATGACCACTTTTGTAACTTGTTTGAATTGTAATAATCGATGGAAATTTTAATTAATAAAAAAGTGATTTAAAAACGTATAATTATTTATTTATAAAGATGTCTAATCAAGATAAAGATACTTTTAAAGTAGTTGAATACAGAAAAAATAAGAAAAATAATAATTACGAGGAAGAATTTAAAAATCTTCAAAAAAGATTACATAGTCCCAAAGTTGATTTGTTTGAAAGAGATTCTAGTTATTTTGTTACAATAGAACTACCTGGTGTAGATAGCAACTCTTTGAAAATCACATTCAAAGATGACCAAATCTTATTTGTTTCTGGATCAAAATTAAAAGACTATATTTTAAATACGGATAAAATCATTTACAGAGAAACTAAATATAATGATTTTAATAGAAGAATTAAATTACCAGGTTTAGTAGAAAAAGAAAACTATACACTTGATTTGAACCAAGGAGTTTTAATATTAAATATCAAAAAAAAGGTAACAGAATACAATGATGTTATACATTTCAATGAAATTGACATTAAAGGAAAATCTTGGGCAGATTTGTAATTAATTATATCTAAGTTCATCATTTTTTAAAATAACATATTTCATATCAATATTCTCATTATTTATTTTATTATAATATTGATCAAACAATAAATCTTTAAAATGTTTTTTAATAAAATTCTTATAAAATCTTTTTTGTAACATTTTATTTTTACTCGGTTTATAAATTAAAAGTTTAGATTCAAAATGATTATACAAGTCATATATATTTTTATCTTCTTCATCTAACAAAACAAACACGTGAACATTTTTGGAAAACAATATATCTATATATTCAATGTATTGATGAGCCATTTCATTGTCAAATATGTAAATTGTTCTCGAGTCATTATCTAAACTATCAATTTTACGCTTTGTTAATGAATTTTTAACATCAAAATTTGTAAAGTACAAATAAGGATTTTCTAACAACATTTGTTTATATAATTTTTTATTCTGAACGTTTGAAATAATATTAACTGAATTGCTATAAATCGAATCTGCATTTTTCATCATACTTATCTTGTGAAGAAAATCACTTAGTATATCTATACTCGTCTTAACATTATCAGATATTATAAACATATTTTTTTTATAAAATTCACTAGGTTTTAAAATATATTTTTTCATAACATCATCTAAATTTTTAACCAACGATTGTTCACTAACGTTTTCTTTAATGTCTTGACGAATTTTTTCACGTATTTTTTCAATACTATTTCTTGACTTTGTATTATTCCTTGAAGACTCACTCGAAGACTCACTTGAAGACTCACTTGAAGACTTACTCGAAGACCCACTTGAAGACTTACTCGAAGACCCACTTGAAGACTTACTCGAAGACCCACTTGAAGACTTACTCGAAGACCCACTCGAAGATTTATCAGAAGACCCACTCGAAGATTTACTTAAAGAAGAAGAAGTGTCAAGAAATTTATTTTTAGAAGTTTTGTGTTCATCAGTGTGATGTTCTCGGTGTTCATCAGTGTGATGTTCTCGGTGTTCATCAGTGTGATGTTCTCGGTGTTCATCAGTGTGATGTTCTGCAAGAATAGAGTGATTTTCATCAACGTGATTTTCATCAACGTGATTTTCATCAACGTGATTTTCATCAACGTGTTTTTCATCAACGTGATTTTCATCAACGTGATTTTCATCAACGTGTTTTTCATCAACGTGTTTTTCATCAACGTGTTTTTCATCAACGTGATTTTCATCAACGTGATTTTCATCAACGTGTTTTTCATCAACGTGATTTTCATCAACGTGATTTTCATCAACGTGATTTTCATCAACGTGATTTTCATCAACGTGATTTTCATCAACGTGATTTTCATCATCGTGATATTCATTAACGTGATGTTCATCAACGTGGTGTTCGTCAACGTGGTGTTCGTCAGTATGGGTAATTTTCTCAGATTTGCTCTTCTTATGTTTTTTTAATGAACTAGAATCCTTTTTATTTGGTCTATAATTTTGCGATGTGACAAAAAACGTACTAAGTATGTCTGCTAATTTATCCATATTATATAAATTAGAAAATATAAAAACGCAGTGATTTAAACGACACTTTCTTTCCATATAAGATTCCAATATTTTTGTAATATATTTGAAGTGTACGGATAATATTTGTCGAAAATTTTTTTATAATACATTTCTTCTTTGTTCTGTGGAATTAAATGTGTCAAGTTTGCACTTAAATGTAATGAATCTATATAACTACTAAAGTCTAAATCTGTATATAAGTTATCAAAGTAATCGTTTAAAGTATTTTTAAAAGTATCGAAACTATCAATTATATCTTGACGTTGATTCCATAGAATTTCTTTAGAAATAATTATAGATGTATCTGTATCAAAAGCTTTTCTAATTATATATTTTTCAATAATACTTGAGGAATATCCTGACATTTGTGGTCTTTTTAACATTGGATGTATTTTTAAAAAGTATTCCACAAACTCTTTATCTAAAAATGGATAACGTAATTCTAAACCATATAACCCAGCTATTTTATCACATCTTAATAAATCGTATTTTGATATGTTTTCTAACAGCTCAACACTTTTCTTTTGAAATAATTCATCATCTAATGAAAATAATTCGTCATAACCACAAAGTTCATCTAAACCATCTCCTGTTAATAATACTTTTATATCAGTATATGTTTTGATATATTTTAACAAAAATGCCATTGGTAAAGATTTTTTTATCGTAATAGAATCATATGTTTCTAATTGGACAACTAAAGACGGAATTTCATTTAACATCAAATTAACATCATCTATTCGAATGATATGGTGATGAATATCTATTCCATAAAAATTTTCTAAATTTTGGACGTGTAAAATAGCATTATTAACATCGACATTACCTGGATCTCCAATAGTAAAAACGTGCAATGGATATTTAGAACTACATATATATTTTACTAATATACTTAGAATAATACAACTATCAAACCCACCAGATAATAAAATACCAATCGATTGATGTGATAATTCAAATCTTTTTATAATACTGTTTGTCAATAATCTCTTAGTATTATCGTATAATTCATTAATCGTTTCTGGTTTAGCTGTATTTATGGTACAGTATTCTAATGATTTATAAGGACTAAAATCATAATATCTAATAAAATCATCTGTATTTTTATTAACGATTGAATTATTATATGACCAAAAAGTACCAGGAGGAACTTCTGATATAATATATTCAGGATCGTTTAAAATATTCAAAGGTATACCTTTTAATTCACTTACAAACATATAAAACATATCATTTATATTACTTTCATTTTTACTAGGTATATATTTAACCATATACAATGGCTTTACACCAAAAGGATCTCTTGCAACAAATAAATTGATATCTTTCAAAGAAAAACTATTTGTATTTTCCATTAATACAAAACTATAATCACCATCTAATTCTTTTAATGTATTTACAAATGCAGTTGTAGAATCACCTTTTGCTTGTTCAAAATTTCTTATATATAAAGGCAATATAACTTCAACATCATTTTGTGACTGCAAATCTCTGTCTGAAAATTTATAAGTGTTTACTAAATGGGAATAATTATATATTTCACCATTACATAATAATCTTCTTTTTAATCTAGATCTCAATTCAGGATATTTCATTAATTTATGCGCAATTGGATCGTCAAATGGTTGAGAACCATCTAATGATGTATCATTAATACTTAACCTATGATATCCATAATGGAATGTCATTGGTCTATACTCTGCAATTTCTCTTCTACTTAAATAATTTGAAATCTGAGTTTTATTAAAAGACGTAATTGCAGGAGTTGATTCAACTCCTATTTGTGTATCATCTTCTCCTCTAGTTTTCATACGTAAAAATGCCTTTGATAAATCTATATTCACAGGAGGATTTTTCATATTATAAAAAACTAATGAAATAGCACCCATTATAAGTTACTATTTATAATGGATTTTATTTTTAAAAATAAACTTGGAACATTAAATTACACATTGTTGTTAACAACTTCAAATATTTCTTTGTACTTGTCAGAAATATAGCTAGTATCTTTTGTTGATAATTTTTTAACTCTTAATCGAATTTTAATACGCTCTAAAACAGTTTCAATGTCTTGTTCTGATATTTCATTAACACCACTTTGAATCCGTTTTAAAATAAAATGTAACAAATCTTCGTTAATAATCTTTTCAGTGTCTTTTGTAATAATTTGTTTCGTTGATACTTTTTTAGTATTAATTTTAACTGCTTTGTCTGTTTGATCGTTAATTTTGTTTTCAACTTTGTCTTTTTGATCGTTAACTTTGTCTGTTTGATCGTTAATTTTGTCTGCAGTTTGATCGTTTGTAACTTTATCTGCTGTTCGATCAGGTACATTTAACTTAAAAACCTTATCTTCATATTGTAATATTTTTACATAATCAATTACTCCTTTTTTAATATTCCAAGAAATATTTTTGTAAAATAATTGTTTCGACTCAAATGCATCTTTTAACAAATTATATAATGTATTTGCAAAAGTATCTCGAAACGAAGTATCTAATAATCTTGTTTCAATTAAATGTTTATCTATATAATAGACAGAAAAGGATTCAAAACGTTCTAATTTTTGTTCTTTAGATAAACTTGACCATTTGTCAAAATATTTCCCAACTTGTGTAACCGATGATTTTTTAGATAAGATATTTTCATTTTTGATAAAATTTTGTTTATCAGTTAAATAATTATACAAATCCAATTTTAAATTATTTAATGTATTCGTCACATATTTTTCTTTTTTACTCTCTGATTCGTTAATAGTTTTATATTTTTCAAGATGGTTATTAAAATTTTCTACAATAATAGACGATTGTAATCTATCAAAATTTGAAATCTTTTTTTCTGAATCAATTATATTTACAACTAATGTTATGTTAAATCTTATTGATAAATAAGAATGTATTTCTAAATTTGTCTCGGAAAAAAGTATAGAAATATTATTTATCATAATCTTAAATTGTTCTTTTATACGTTTTGTTTTAATCATACAATTAACATATTCTTCTAAAAAAACTATTGATTTTTGTAAATATTCATTCTGTGAATCCGTCAATGATTGTTTTAATAAATCATTTATATCCGTTTCATATTGCAATTTTGTTTTTCGTAATTCTATTAAATTTTTTTTATCAATTAAATCATCATATAAATCAAAAAAAAGACTACCATTATCAGATTGTTCTTGTAACCACGATAATCTATTTTTATCCAACAAGTCTTTATCAATTGATTCTAAATTATTTAGATCCAAGTCTAAATACGGACATAGACCATATGATTTTAAAATATTTTTTGACAAAAATAAAGATCCTGGGTATTTTTTCGAATCGTATTGCAAATACTTTTTTTCAGCTTCTTGATATTCCAAGTATTTCATTTTAATACTGTCACGTTGTTGTTTATCTTGTTTTGCCTTATCCATTGCTAAACGATTATTTTTCTTTTTCGCACCACCAAATTCCATATTATCTATCGCTTTTGATAACATTGATATTTCATTTTGCTTTTGTGACTCGTATCTTTCATTTCTAACAATTTCCTTTAGTTTATCATTTAAAGATTTTAATTGTCCCATATGTTTTTGTTTCAAAGCATTGTACGATTCGATATCTTCTTTTTTATCTAAATTTTTCCTATTGTCTATTAAATTTTGTATGTCTGTTTTTAAATTATCAATTTGTTGTAACAAATGTTGTTTTATATAACTTGATTCTCTAACTGTATTTGACATTTTAGCCTGTGACATTTACATCTTTCGCAATCTAGTTGTTTTTCAATTTTTAATGAACACAATTAAAAATCAACCCCTTCTTGCAATATATCTTTTGTAGTTGTCAATTGCAAGTCAACCTTTCTTAACAAGTTTTTTATTTCGTGAACAAAAGACATTTTTTCTATAGATCTTACATTTTTACCAATATGATCTAATAAAACAACCGAAGATGTCATGTGTTTACATAATTTGGAATATTTTTCTAATATCAATTGATATTTGTGATTTGGTATTGATGTAGAAATAAGTCTCTCGTATCTATCTTTCATATCATTCATACTTTGTATAATATGATTTTCACTGTATTCCAATTTTAACATTTCATATTCAGATTTTAATTGATTATACTCCATCTGCAATTTATCTAAATCAACTTCTTTTTCTGACATTTAATATAGAAAAAGAAATATATTTTTTAGTTTAACTTTTACACAAACTAATTAAATGTAGAATTACAAAATTCAGTTTAATTTTTTATTGTAATTTTAATAAATCTTTAAAATTGCGAATCATATTCGTTTGAAGTGAAAACAAAAATGTAGAGAATAAAACATTCGGTGTATATTCTTCAAAGAATTCGTGAAAGAATTTAATAGTATGTAATACATATGTAATTGATATAATAATAAAAAGTTGTGATAATCCAAGGAATACCTTTTGAATTTTATTTATATTTCGAATTGAATTTTGATACTCGTAAAATTTTTTATCAATATAGATACCTAGTATAAAACAAAAGAAGAATATTTGCATACTTTTAACTACATATTCAGTGTATCTCATTATATATTAATTTAATAAAAAATATTTTGTTTAAAAGAATATAATACGATAAACAAGTTTTACTTTAATTTCTTTTTACTACGAAGTTGATTGGTACGACCACACTTTTTCTTTCTACAATTGGTAGCAACTTAAACGAGCATAACATTTACGACAAATCATTTTTTCACAATTGTATTTACTAGCCAATACTTTGAGAGAAGGTTCAATCATTTGTACTAACTAAACAAATAGTTTTTTAATTTAATAAAAATATTTTGTTTAAAAGAATACAATCATCAAAATTAATATAAATGGATAGGCCATCGTGGGATACTTACTTTATAAATATTGCAAAATTGACAAGTGAAAGAAGTAATTGTGTCAAACGTCGTGTTGGATGCATTTTAGTTAAAAATAAAAGAATTTTATCATTAGGTTACAATGGAACACCTAGTGGAACTGTAAATTGTTACCAAGGAGGATGTAAAAGATGTTATGATCAATGGTTTAATAAAAATGTAGATTCTGCTGGAAAATCATTAGATTTATGTATGTGTTTACACGCAGAAGAAAATGCAATTTTATTCAATAAAAGAGAAGATTTAGAAAACTCAACTATATATGTTACATTAATACCATGTATAAGTTGTGTAAAAAAAATTGTACAATGCAAAATATCTAGAGTTGTTTATATTGATGACTATAATCCAGATTTAGATATACAAAGTAAACAAATTTTACATCAAAATAATATAGAACTTGTAAAATACATTTAGATTAACAATCTCCTTGTTTCATTTTGCTCGGACGCTTCTTCGTTTTCTTTTTCTCTTGTTCCTTTTCTATCGTTTCATCATTTACAATTTTAATATTTTTTAATACTCTAGACCATTCGGTTTTTACGAAATATTCGTGCCAAGCATCACTTGGATCTGGTTCTCTTACACTAATTCCATTGATTCTTTTAGGACATTCGCTCATACAAGTTTTACTAATAATAATATCTTTTAATTGGCTTCGAATTTTTTCATCAGGAACACTTAAATATAAATCAAATTGTTGGGGATCATTTAGTTTTAGTACACTGTCTTTTGTTAAATTTAACACTTTTATTTTATTTACAATTTTTCGCAAATTTCGTAAATCAATAGGCATAAAACAGCTATATTTAGGTTTTCTACCTGTTATCTTAAATTCACAAGACAATGATTTAGTATAATTTTTCCACGTTTCATCATCATCGCTTTTTGGTAATTTTCCAAATGCTTTTAAAGACGAAACACTTAAATCCGGATGCCAACTTGGACTAGCTGCTGCAAATTTACAATAAGCAGATACTTCATACATTGATGTCAAACCTCCCATATAACAAGAATCCATTGTAATTAATTTAATATCACCGAATGGTTTTATAACGTAATTTGTAAACTGTGAAACTCCTAAAAAAGGATCTTGCCACTTTCCTATGACAACTGAACCACCGTGACCATAATACGATAAAGCTTTAATTTCATCTTTATTTTTTTCAGACTGTCGTTTTACAAAATTAACTAAACTAGATATCCATCTCCTTCTAGTTAAATCTTTTTGTTGACTTTTTAATACGATAGTTTGTTTTTCTGATGTTATATGATACACATTTGCCAACTTTTTACTGTAAATTCTTAAAATATACACGCTAGTATTGTTATCTAAATTTTTTCTACATTTTTTAAAAATCCTATCGAATTCTTTTTTTTCATCCTCGTCTACAACGTGTGCGAATATGAACCAGCTTCTCATATATATTATATACGAATAAAAAAAAAAATCACTTTTATTATTTGAACTCATATTCTTCAAAACAAAAAATGAATTATAATTGTTATCGAGTTAATTATAAGATGATTATTGGTATATCTGGTAAAATGGGTTGTGGTAAAGATTATGTTTGTAATAATTTAATAATTCCATTATTAAAAAAACTTGACAAATGCTATTTACAACTAGCATTTGCAGATCAAATTAAGATAAACGCCATGACAAAATCAAATATATCATTTGATGATATATATACGAATAAAACAACACATTCTAGAAAATTATTACAAAGAGAAGGTACAGAACTTGGTAGAAATGTTTATGGAAAGGATATTTGGATAAAATATTTAGACAATTGGATCTCTTTATACAAATATCGTGGCATAGACAATTTTATATGCACAGATGTAAGATTTTTAAATGAAATGGAATATATAAAACAAAAAGGTGGAATAATAATAAGAATAATATCTAAAACAAGAAATTTACAAAGACTCGAAACCGAATCTAACGGTGATAAAAATATTATGAGTATCTTACAAGAACACCCTTCAGAATGCGATTTAGATAATGTACCAGACAATTCATTCGATATAGTTATACAAAATGAAATAGGTCAAAATTTAGACAAATACAAAGACGTAATCTATTCTAAATTACAACAGTAAGTTTTTATATATTATACATTGTATTTAAAAATATAATATATATTCTTATAATTCTTCTTAATTCTTATATTGTGTTTGTTTTTGACAATATTAATATTAATAGATTTTAATGGATGATATTAAAAATTTAATAGGGACAACAATAAATAAATATACTATAACAAGATATATTAATTCAGGATCTTTTGGAAATGTATTTGAAGCTGTTCATAAAATATCAGGGGATAAAGTCGCTTTAAAAATACCAATAAAGACAAGTGAAAGAGATGGTTTACCATCGATATTATCAGAAGCAAGAATATATAAACAAATAGCTAACCCTGAACGTGGTATTGCAAATATGAAAATAATAAAAAATAAAGAGCAAAAGATTATAGTTATGGATTTGTTAGGATCTAGTTTAGAATCTTTATTACATAAACATAAGAAATTTGGTATGAAAACGATTATTTTACTAGCAATGTCAATGATAGATATTATGAAACATATTCATAGTTATGGGTATATACATAGAGATATTAAACCTGATAATTTTGCAATAGGATACGAATCCTCTTCTAAATTATATTGTATTGATTTCGGATTATCTAAAAAATATTTAAAGAAAAATGGTAACCATATAGACTTTTCTGATAAAAAACGTTTTTGCGGAACTGCTAGATATGCTAGTATAGCTGCACATACAAATAAAGAACAATCTCGTAAAGACGATTTAGAATCAATTGCTTATATATTAATTTACATGTATAAAGGAAAGTTACCCTGGCAAGGAATAAAACATAAGGAAAAAAAGGAAAGATATAGATTAATAGGTGAAAAAAAACAAGAGGTAACCGTTGAAGAATTATGCGAAGGAATGTCAAAAGAATTCGTTGTATTTTTAAAGTACGTTAGAAACCTTGATTTTGATGAAAAACCTCATTATTCTGCTTTGAAAAAGATGTTTTTAAAATTGTATAAATCTAGGAATTACAAAAATGATAAACTAGAATGGGAAAAGTAAATTAAATAATTAAATGTTGTTTTTAAACACACGTTTATAGTTTAAAAACAGATAATAATGTAGAACTTTTGGAACTAAACATAGGACCAATTATAATTTTTAAATAACTTCCAGAATAATTATTTAACATCTTGTATAAAAATTTATACAGGTGTATACAATATACGACCCTAAAAAATGATAGAAGAAATTAAAACTGATAATAATTGTATTGTTAAAGCATTTGAAAATAACCCTATAGCAATATTACACGAAGATATCAATAATAAAAAGGTTTATTGTTTTAAAGCAGCTGATATAGGAAAAGTATTGGGTATTTTAAATATTAGACAATCTATTCAAAATTACGATGATGATGAGAGGGTAGTAAGGAAAGTATACGACCCCCAAGGTACACTTCAAGACACTATATTTCTAACAAGTCAAGGTGTTTATCGTTTACTTTACAACTCAAAAAAAGAAGTAGCAAAGAAATTTCGTAAATGGTCTGGAAATATTCTTGATGATATTATATTTAATGAATCAGCAGAATTAAAAAAACAACTTAAAGAAAAAGAAGAACAATTACAATTAAAGGAAAACGATTTACAATCTCAAAAATTATTAGTGAAAAAAAAGGATAAAGAATTAAAACAAATGGCGAAAAAGATTTCATTAGATTGGTTATACGTAGCAGTTACGGATAACATACAAGGTGTATCGAAGATTGGTATTACTGAGGAAATTTTGAAAAGAATAGATGGACATTTAAGTAGTAATCCTGGTTTCAAATATGTTTTTACATATCAATCAAAAAATAATAAATTGATAGAAAAATGTATTAAGGCATTATTAGATCCATTCATCACAAATAAAAACGAATGGTTTAACATAGAATCATGTGATCTTATATATTTAGTAGAATTTTTTATTGAATTATTTGATAAAAACAATGGAAGCGAAGACCCTAAATTAATAATAGATTTTATTAAAAATATTTCTAAAAAAGAATTACCTCAAGAATTTATATGTAATGAATTATATGATGATTTTTTTGAAACGAATATAGAGATAGATAATAACGGTGATAAAAATTATAAATGCACATTAATCAGTATTCAAAAAGAATTCGAAAAGTATTTACGAGAACACGAGTTCAATAAACAAATTCGAGGAAATATCAAATACTTGGATGTTTATACTTTGGATATCAAAAGATATATCAAATACAAATTCAATAAAACTTGTGAAAGAATTAATATAGATGATGCAAAAAGTAACATACATATAGGGAGTACATTTGGATTTTGCGGATTTAGAATGAAGAAGTTATATGTAGATAGTTATTTTGATAGTAGTATTTATAAAAACTTTATAGATCAGTATTTAGTCGTAACAGAAAGTGAAGATACAGTTTCTTTATCACAAATTCTAATAATTTTTAATAAATATCTTAATGATAACAATATAGATCACAAACTAATAAAACAGAATAAATATTTTAAAACTTCATTTAGAGAAGAACTTTTAAAAACAATAGAACAGTTCATGGGATTACAAGCAATAAAACGACCAAATAGCAATAAAAGGAATGGATATTCATTTTTTATAGGTATTAATATTAAATTAAACTCCCAAAAGGAGTTTACGTCTGGAGATTAATATTTTTAACAGTTTTATTGGTAAAATTTATTTACACTTGATGAGAACCAAAAATGAAAACATTACCAATGAATAAAGTTGGTTGCATATTGTTGTGAGCACCACCACCACCAGTAGGGTCGATTGTAATATTTGTAATACTAGATCCAGTAGTTGCACTTACGTCTGCATTATCTGCTACATCCATAGTTGATAAACTAACTGCTGGACTTGCATCATTTGTATTATTAAAATAACCATGTGAATGCCCTGGGTCCGTAACATCGTGACTATGCTCTGGCATTTCTGCAGAAGTTAAAGTATGTGTTTCAGCTCCAACCTTTTGACCTTGACTTCTAGCTGAAAGACCTGTACCTGTACCTACACCACCTAGTACACGTCCTTGCGCATCAGGCAAGTTAAATGTTGTTGTACCGTTTCCAGCTCCAAAAGTAATACCAATTGTAAGAAATAAATCTCCATAAGTAGCACGAGAAACCGCTCTACCATCACATTTTAACCACCCTGCGTGATCATCTGAACGCACTGAATGTTTAATATCACCTATTTCAGGTGAATGTATAGTAACCCAATCATCTGCAGCACTCTTATATATTTTTACACTTCCAAAAATCTTACGTATATCTTTTGCGTGTTCTTGTTTTGACATTATATATATATATACAATATTTTTTATATACGAATATACATCTTATATAAAATTAATATACATCTTATATAAAATTAATATACATCTTAATATATCTTACAATTACACCACATTTTTCTTTTCATTATATAAATTCTCTAATACATTTTGTAGATTATTCATATATTCTGTTTTATTACAAACTAGACCATTTGCAAATTTTGATTTTACACGGTTTCTTAAATCTCGCCAATAATCAATATCATCTGATTTTTCAACTAATTGTTTTATTTTATCATAAATCTCTGGTTGGTCGTATATAATGTATTCATCCAAATTACTATTTTTAAGAATACTACAGGAAACATTTTGAGGATGGAAATAATATGTTTTATCATAAAATGAAAACACCGGTACCCCCATATATAAAGCTTCACATGTCGTTGTTGTACCAGAATAAGGAAATGTATCTATAGCTATATCAATATTAGTGTACGTTAAAACGTGATCTTCGTGAGATATAGTACAATCTACCACAATTATTCTATTTCTAACCCGTTTGTCAAATTTAGCAATAAAATCAGAACATACTCGTTTGTTTATTAACGCTTTTGTTTTAAAAAACAAACGTGTTTTATCGTTTTGTAAAAGTATAGTATTCAATATTTTGACAAGATCATCTGTGATTTTGTTTAAACGATTAAAACAACCAATATTGATAAAAGAGTCTCTTTTTCTTGCAGGTACATCGTTTTTTGGTAAAATACATTCTCCAGTATTCTTGATAACAGTTGGATCATAACACAAAAAGCAATTTTTTAAAGCTACTAATTTTTCAGTGTAAAACTCTTGTGAAACACTAAAATCACCATCACATATACTGTCTGTAATCCTATAATCCATTTCATTTAATCCAGTTGTAAACGGATACCCAATATATGTGATTTGTATAGGACTTGGTTTTAAAGAAAATACATCTAAACGATTAAACGCAGTATGACCAGCCAAATCAAACAAAATATGAATCTTGTCATCATATATCATATCAGCAGCCTGTTGTGAAGATAAATTTTTAATAGTCTTAAATTGTAATTTTTTATTGTACACACTTGTATTGATAATACACTCTGAATAACACGTCAAATTAAACCGATCACTATCAAAATTTCTTAAAAATGTACTAATGAAAAAACTAACCGGGTGATCTACAAAATCACCAGAAATAATACCTACATTAATTTTCCCATCAATCTTTACAAGATGTTTATTCGTAAAATCATAACCAATATCATTTTTTTTGTATAATTTATTTACCAATTTATGTTGATTTGTTATATACATTTTATCATCCAATTGATCAAACAAATAAGTCAAGTTCATAATTTTGTTTTGAAAAGGTAAATTAAACTTGGGACATATTTTTAAAGATTTATTATAATTGTCAACTGATTTATGATTGTCACCATTATACGAATGCATATGACCCAAATTTAAATGCAATTCAGATAACAAAAATGTTTTATCAGTAGATATTATCGCCCTTTGATGATTTTTAATTGCACGATTATATGCTATTTCTGCTAAATCAGTACGCCTCATTTCTGTATATACAACACCCAATTGATTTTGAATATCTGGATCTAACCGATCCACTCGTTCAGCTTGTAATAAATAATGTAATGCTTCTGGCCATTGTTTTAAAGAACGATATATACAAGAAATCCCATTATAGTTATTTACAATCAAAGATTTATTTTCCATTTCCACTTGTTCATTTTCTGCACGCGCATTTTCTAATAATCCTAAACTAATCTTATAATGAATAATACTCAATTCCACACGATTAAACCTTTGATAAATATAACCTAAATTATAATGAATAGTTGGGTTATTTGGCACAAATAATAAAGCCTCTTGAAGATAATTTAAAGATTTACTAAGATCTTTATTCATTGCACATAATTGAGTATATATACTAATAATTTGTTTTAATGCATTCGAATCTTCAAAACGAACTCTAAGAATCATTATAAAAAAACTCAAAGCCTTTTGAAACATTTGTTCCAAATGTGATAAATCCTTTTGATCACTATTTACACGATTAATCTCATTTTTTCTTAATAATGCTAATTCATTTTGAATTTCTACTTCCACATAAGATTTATATAAAGTACCTAATGTAAAATAAGAATCATAGTAAATCGTTTCAGGAATTTCTGGCTTACTATCAATTAATAAATAATCCGTCACAACAAAAATAGAAACAACTTTCTCAAGAGTATTTATAGCATTCATCCTATGTTCCTGCATCTTACGAACATCATTTGTATCAATTGATAATGATATATAATCATTCACTTTTTGTAACATTTGTTTATAGTTTTTTTTAATATATTCCTTTGTATCCAAACCAGACCCAAACCCAGACCCAGTTTTATCCATAATATAATAATAGATTATAGTAAAATAACTTTAAATTACAAAAATGATAAAGTATATAAAAAATAATATAGTAACGTTATGTAAAAAAAACGACAAGCGAATATTGTACAAAAATAATAATTTTACAAAAAAAATAAAATATATACAAATAATATATATGGAAGACAATAACCTGAACGAATTTTCAAAATATAATTTTGATAATACAAACGAATTTACATTAAACGGTACTTCATTAAAAGGAAGATTAGTTGATATCATAGACGGAGATAGTTTAATTATTATACTACCCTTATTTGGAAGTTATTACAAATACAATGTTAGAATTATGGGAATAGATACGTGCGAAATAAAAAGTAAGAATGAAGCTAATAAACGATTAGCATTAGAAGCACGTTGTGAATTATTACGTTTGGTAACAAATGATTGGAGTTATATTAGTAGCATACCAAAAAATGATATACGAAAAATAGTAGATACAAGTTTGATTATAGTAGATTTACAATGTTACGATTTTGATAAATATGGTAGATTACTTGCTGATATTTATTTCAATGATATATCTTTATCAAAACACCTTCTTGATAAGAAATTAGCATATGCATATACTGGGCACACTAAATTATCTGAAGAAGAACAGGTAAATGTCCTTGCAAAATTTGAAAATTGAATACACAACACACACGTACAAAAAAATGATTTTATTTTTCGAAATCATTAATAGTAATATGAATACTAATCAAATTCGCACTTTTCCAAAACTTTTTGGTAGTGATGTTAAAGGGAAAACAAAAGAATGGAATATTGTAGTAATTAATAATGGCGATCATTCTGTTATTGAAATCGAATATGGATACGTGTCAGGAAAAATGACCAAGGGCACAAAAAAAATTACACATGGTAAAAATATTGGCAAACGAAATCAAACAACTCATTTTGAACAAGCTGTTCTTGAAGCTCAATCTAAATGGAAGAAAAAGACTGAACAAGAATTTTCTAAAAATAATTCTGACAGATTTGAATCTGGTAAAGACGGTGAATCTGGTAAAGAATGTAAAGTATTTTTCCCAATGTTGGCTTCTGATTTTCAAAAATTCAAACACAAGATAAAATACCCTGTATATATTCAACCAAAACTTGATGGTTATAGAATGATTTTTAATAGCCAAAACAAATCTTGCAACTCAAGACAAGGTAAATCATTTGATGCTATTAAACGTAATGGTTTATATAAAGAATTATGCAGTATCAAGGAAACCGTTATTCTTGATGGAGAATTATATCAACACGGAGGAGTATTTGAACATCTTGGGATGCTTCGAAAAAAGAAACTCGATGATTCAGACTACAAAAAACTTGAACAGATTGAATACCACGTTTATGATTATATAAACGAAACAAAGTCTTATAAAGAACGTTTGGATTTTCTCAAAAACTTTTTCAGCAAAAATTCATTTAAACACATTCGTTTAGTAGATACTCGTACCGTATCATCGGAAAATGAAGTCAAAGAACAACACTTGGCTTTTATTAAGGACTCTTACGAAGGAAGTATTGTAAGAACTGTATCTGGTAAATATCGTTGTAAAGCTAGATCACAAGATCTTTT
>Ga0102814_10001318_pt1 | contig 17608 bp, 13 predicted proteins | sample ColrivemetaGS741_FD_79112 | JGI IMG/M metagenome (GOLD analysis project Ga0102814, IMG submission 79112) | Estuarine microbial communities from the Columbia River estuary - Flood tide ETM metaG S.741 | ecosystem: Environmental > Aquatic > Marine > Intertidal zone > Estuary | place: USA... | reverse complement strand
TTGACACCATTTACAATGTGGCAATTTTGCTATTCGGCGGATTAAATCGTGGAATCCTATGTATTTATAAGTCATCTCCCGTTTACACTAAACTTCATTTTTAACGCCTTAAACATTAGAAGTGAACTGAAACTCAATGCTCCATCAGAAAACTATATCCTAAGCTGAAACTATTTATAAAATCATATACATAAACTTATGTAATTTTTGTTTCTAAAATATCCTCTGAGACTGACGTTGAAAATGAAAAAATAATCCATTCTGCTATTAAAATATTTAGAACCCAGCCCAACCAAGCTACAATGCGATAAACATCCATAGGTGGCGGATGAAATAAAACGACAATAATATACTTCCATAAACGGAGGGTTATAGCAGAAAGTGTGAGTGCATAGCTTCTTATCATAAACTGCTTGTGTTTTATCCATTCCTTTTTAAACGCATATCGCAAAGATTGAATAGTAGTGTAAATCCATAAGAAGCCAAGTAATAGAAAAGTAAATTGACTTAATACACCGCCATTGGCATGAAAACCAAGTACCAGGCCAGATGGAGCAGAAAATAGCAGCAGAATTGTACAGTAAAACCAACCCATTAATCGGTGCACACGACGATACTTCTTTCTTACAAAAGGACTAAACTGAGTAAAGCCTGCCAGTAAAAGAAAAAATGAAGTAAAAATATGGGCTTTAAAGCAGGGTAAATAGTATGGTAGTAGAACTTCGGTTGCTTTAATTTTAAGAAAAGCTACGTCTTTACTAAACGGAACATACTGTAGCGAAATTAGTAAAAGTAAATAAGAAAAATATGCCAATGCGGCAATTAACGCCCCTCGAAAGATAAGACCTGGGTACTTCATTCAACGCTATCTGCCAAACTCATCGTAATATTCTTCAGCATGTTCCTCATACTTTAATAACAATGCAATATTCTGTTTTTCTAGTTCTGTAATATCTGATTTGATATATGCATGCACCGGTATATACCAATCTTGCCAATCGAAATAGCTCCGCAACTTTCTATCTTTAAACGAATAACCATGTCTTGCATAGATGGAATTACGAAGAATGTAAATATCAGCCTTTGTTAAATTTTCAACAAACTCTTTAGGTAGCTTTTGCGAACTAGGGTTATAGTCGAACACTTTTGATGTTACCGAATATGCAGATTCTGATCCTAACTCAATATCTTCTTTCATCCAAGTTAGATATTCTGATTGCTGTGCACTACTTAAATCACTTGTATCTTCGCCATAAAAAGAATAAATAATAGCATTTATAGAACCATACTCTTTTACCAAATGAGCTAAATTGAACGTATCCGTATTGTATTTTAGCTTTTCATAATCCATAAACCAGCCATCCAAGACTAAACTCGAATCGTAAGTATAGAACTCTTTTATCAAGTTATACTTGCGTCTTTTAACAGTAGCACCTCCATAGGATTCCCAATAGCCTTTTACCACACTATCTTCTTTCGCAATCTGAAATAAAAATTCCCCGTCGTGCGTATCGTCTCCAGGCTCTTTCACTCGAAATGTATAAACATCTGCCTTAAACTCAACTTCTCCTTCAAAACGTCTGTTATTATTGGCTACTACACTGTGTCCTTTTACGTAAGTGCCCGAAATGGAATCAATTGAAATATTAATTTTATTACGTTCGCTATATGTAACATTATTAGCAAATAATGCTTGCTTCGCAGAATCACTTAAATCTGCAATAAACCATCCTACCCAATAGCCAATTAAATCGGCAGGTTCCAATACTACAGTATTTTTATTGGCCTCTGGCCTTACATCAGCTACTGCTCTTAAACTATCCGCTAATGGATTTTCTTTTACCGACTTCTGATCTTTTATAGACGTATTGCAAGCGGCAACTATTATTGTGATTGCGAAAAGTAAATATTTCATGAATCAACAATAATAACACATTTGGCTGTATTTATAAAGATGGACATAACTAAGAAATGTTTCGAAAATAAAAGTCTATTTTAGCCAAATGAAAGTTTTTAGCATTCTAATAATCCTAATTTGTTCGGTGAATTTCAGCAATGCTCAGGATTTTAAGTTGGATAGTTATTTGGAAATGCCCAAATATGAGCTGGTAGTAGAAGAGTTCTGCAAAAAATACGACTTTGTTCAAAACGAAAACAACACACGAGTCCGTTTTGCAAAAAAACCTGAAGGGTGGTTTGTAATAACCTATAACTATAAAGATGATCGCATTTTAAGCGACGAATTATTCTGGCAAAAAAACAGCTATTTAGCTCTTTCTAATTTTAAAGAAGAGAAGAAGGCTCCTACAGATTTAGATGAACCTATTGAACTTGACAATAAAAGCTTACTTAGAGAACTTTTAAAGCAAAACCTGGTTACTGATTTTAATAGACATCCTTTTTTCGGATATAACTATTGGGCGGAAGATGTAATCTACCACTTTGAAAAAATAGAAAATCAACTCAAGGATACTCTACTTTATGGTTTGGGGCGGGCATACGGAGCATTGGCCACTAATATGGTAACTAACCAATTTAACTTTAAAGCTAGTGCTCAGGTGAAATTTGTGGAAGGAGGAAATTGCATTAATTCTGATGAACAAGATGAACTTGTTCGATTAATGCGAAAATCGCAATACTATTTCAAACGAGTTTATGAGATGAACAAAGATTTTTGCGTGATTGTTGGAACCATTCACACGAAAATGAGCAATGAATATATGGATTTGTTCTACAAACTATGGCCGCTAACCAGCATAGAATACGCTGCAACTTTTGTTCCTGACAATATTTATACTGCAAACGTACTAACTGAAGCACGTAATTATTTGAACTCGTGCGATAGCAATGCTATTTTTTTTGCTTGGGGCGATAACGATACATATCCGCTTCATTACTTGCAGGTTAAAGAACATTTACGTGAAGATGTATCGATTATTAACATGGGAATGCTTGGAGTTTATCTTTGGATTGACGCCCAAACGAGAGGATGGGATAACAAAGGTATTGTTTACAGCATTCCATTTTCTTCCTATAAAGAAGGTCTAAACTATATATCTATAAAAACACCTGAATTAGATCGACATATTTTAGTGCAAAACATCCCCTCGATGTGTATTGGGGAAAATCGCTCGCTAGAGGTAGACTATATTGACCTGCCTTTTGACAATTACACGTTAAAAATAGATCTTAGTGATAAATCGTATATCACTCAATACGAATTGGCCGCTTTGGATATAATAGTTTCAAACTCACAAAGACCTATTTGCTTTTCGCAAGATGTGATGATAAAGAACCTTGGCTTGCAAGAAAATGTGCAGTTTAATGGCTTAACATACACTCTTATTAAAAAGGAAAGTCCAACATTAACCTATGACCTTTCTAAAATGCGTAAGTATTACAATAAATACTATTCACTTGATGGTTTTGATAATCCTGAAAACTTTTCAATGTGTGATGATACTTATCAGAATGCCCTTGGCTATTACGTGCAATACCAAAATCTCTTAAAGATTTACGCCGAAATGCTGGAGACACTGGCATCCATAGATGACGTAAAATTAGTAAAAAACCAATTACAATTTATGACAAAAAATTGCTGGTTTGATTTAGGTGAAAGCTACCTCAGCTACAAAAAGTACTTGGATGATAAGTTTAAGGGGAGTTCTAAAAAAAAGAAATCAGATTAAGCCATTAATCTGGCAACATACTTTCCTAAAACATCTAATTCTATATTTACCCGATCTCCAATATTTAACTTATGAAAGTTTGTAAGTTGATAGGTATATGGAATAATGGCTACTCCAAATTGGTTGTTTTTTATATTTGTTACGGTTAAACTAGTTCCATTTATGGTAATAGAACCTTTATGAACTATCAATTTTTCTGGAGAATGCCCGCCTATATCGGTAAAGTTCTCTTCTAACTGAAATTGATATTCCCAACTTCCATCTTTATCTGCAATCTCTATTACTCTCGCCGTTCCATCTACGTGCCCTTGAACCATATGACCATCTAGCCTATCATTTAAGCGAATACATCTTTCGAAATTTACCTTATCGCCAATTTTTATGTCGCCAAGATTTGTCAATCTTAACGTTTCAGCAATAGCGGTTACTTTATATAAATCTCCTTCTATACTTGTAACAGTAAGGCAAACGCCATTATGAGCAATACTTTGGTCTACTTTAAGTTCGTTTGTAAACTCACTTTTAAAAGTAAATGTGCTATTGGTTCCTTCCTGCTCTATTAGGTGAAGGATTGCTGTGGTTTCTATTATTCCGCTGAACATTATATCAAGTTCAAATTCAAGTTCAAGCATCAAACTCAAAAGAGTTTACTACTTACCTTTCATTTTATTAATTCGGTTGATTAGTATTTTTGAAAAAATTGCAATTATTTGTTCCGTCTCATCTAAGATGTTGTCAAGTACTTTTTCATCGTAAGCTTTAATGTATTTTAATACGCGTAAACTTACCCTTGATTCTTTTAGTTCTTTGATACTAATCGTCATCTTATGAATATAATCTTTGTCTGTAAGGGTACCTTGAAACTCACCGAAATTTAATGCGGTACTGCCCGAGGATCGAACCAACTGCTTGCCATAATAGTCACAAGTAAAATTTTTTGGAAGCTTCTCGAAAAACAAAGCAACCTCACCCGCGTAAACCACAAGTCTATCTTCTAAATCGTAATTTTTGGGGTTTGCATTTGACACTTGAGCTTGAACCTTTTTTTTACTTTATTGCTCCCGCAAGATATTCCCAATTCATTCTAGCAATATTGCTTAGTGAAATACCTTTTGGACATTCAACCTCGCAAGCTCCAGTATTGGTGCAGTTTCCAAAACCTTCTGCATCCATTTGTGCAACCATGTTTTGTGCTCTCCTATCGGCTTCTATTTTACCTTGAGGTAATAAAGCAAACTGAGAAATTTTTGCTCCAACAAAAAGCATTGCACTACTGTTTTTACAAGTTGCTACACAGGCACCACATCCTATACAAGCTGCTGCATCCATAGCTAAATCTGCATCTTGCTTCGGAATTGGAATTGCATTGGCATCTTGTGTATTGCCGCTAGTATTTACAGAAATATATCCACCAGCGTGTTGTATACGATCAAAAGAACTTCTATCTACAACTAAATCTTTTATTACTGGAAAAGCATTTGCTCTAAAAGGCTCTATATAAATTGTATCTCCATCTTTAAAACTACGCATATGTAATTGACATGTTGTAGTTCCTTTTACAGGACCATGTGCCTCACCGTTTATAAACATGGAGCACATGCCACAAATTCCTTCTCTACAATCGTGATCGAATGCTACAGGGCTATCGCCACTATTGATTAATTGTTCATTCAAAACATCCATCATTTCTAAAAACGACATGTGTTCAGAAATATTAGAAACCTTATAATCAACCATTTTGCCTTTATCCTGAGGACCATTTTGTCTCCAGATTTTTAGTGTCAAATTCATGTTGCTCATACTATTTATAACTTCTTTGCTTTAATTCTATATCTTTAAACTCTAACTGCTCCTTGTGCAAAACAGCATCACTTGGTTTGCCTTTATACTCCCAAGCAGAAACATAGGCGAAATTTACATCATCTCGTTTTGCTTCGCCATCTTGTGGACCTCCTACTTCTGCAGACTCCTCTCTAAAGTGTCCGCCACAACTTTCATTTCTATCTAACGCGTCTTTGGCAAATAGCTCTCCCAATTCAAGAAAATCTGCTACCCTACCTGCTTTTTCCAATTCCGGATTTAAATCATAAGCACTACCTGGAACACTTACGTTTTTCCAAAAATCTTCTCGTAATTCTGCAATTTCTGCAATTGCTTCCTTAAGTCCTTCTGCATTTCTGCTCATCCCACATTTATTCCACATTATTGAACCTAATTGCTTGTGATAATAATCTACAGAATGTGTACCCTTATTATTTACTAATCCTTCTAACCTATCTCGAACTTCTTTTTCAGCTGCCACAAATTCTGCAGTTTCAGTTGAAATTTTTCCGGTTCTAATATCGTTAGAAAGATAATCGCCAATAGTATAAGGTAGAACAAAATAACCATCAGCCAAACCTTGCATTAATGCCGAAGCTCCAAGTCTGTTTGCTCCGTGATCTGAGAAGTTAGCCTCGCCTATTGCATAACAACCAGGAATAGTTGTCATAAGATTATAATCTACCCATATACCACCCATCGTATAATGCACCGCCGGATAAATCATCATTGGCGTTTCGTAAGGATTATCATCTGCAATTTGTTTATACATATCAAATAAATTACCATATTTAGCTTCTACAACTGCTTTTCCCAGTTCTTTTATTCGAGCTTCGCTTGCATCTGTTTCTCCTTTAATAGTTGCTTGTTCTTTACCATATCTATTAATGGCTGATGCAAAATCTAAATAAACAGCCTCTCCAGTTGCATTTACGCCGTAACCGGCATCGCAACGTTCTTTGGCTGCTCTACTAGCAACATCTCTAGGAACTAAGTTTCCAAAGGCTGGGTATCTTCTTTCCAGATAATAATCTCTATTCTCTTCCGCAATTTGCGTAGGTTTTATTTTTCCGTTGCGAATTGCTTCTACATCTTCTTTGCGAGCAGGTACCCAGATACGACCGTCGTTTCTTAACGACTCTGACATTAGGGTTAGTTTACTTTGGTAATCTCCACTACGTGGAATACACGTTGGATGTATTTGAGTATAGCATGGGTTTGCGAAGAAAGCACCTCTTTTGTGTGTTTTCCAAGCTGCGGTAACGTTACTACCCATTGCATTGGTACTTAAGAAAAACACGTTTCCATATCCGCCTGTACCCAAAACTACAGCGTGTGCTGAATGCCTTTCGATTTCACCAGTTACCAGATTTCTTGCTATAATTCCACGAGCTTTGCCATCTACTATTACCAAATCTAACATTTCGTGGCGGTTGTACATTTGTATTTTACCACGAGCTATTTGGCGGTTCATTGCTGAATAAGCACCTAGTAATAATTGCTGACCCGTTTGGCCCTTTGCATAAAAAGTTCTAGAGACCAAAACGCCCCCAAAAGATCTATTGTCTAATAACCCACCATAATCTCTCGCAAAAGGAACACCTTGTGCGACGCATTGATCGATTATATTACCTGAAACTTCAGCGAGTCTATGTACATTGGCTTCTCTACTTCTATAGTCACCGCCTTTTACCGTGTCATAAAACAATCTATAAACAGAGTCGCCATCTCCTTGATAGTTTTTTGCTGCATTTATACCCCCTTGAGCTGCAATAGAGTGAGCCCTACGTGGAGAATCTTGATAACAAAATGCTTTTACATTATAACCTTGTTCTGCAAGCGTTGCCGCTGCACTACCACCTGCAAGGCCTGTACCTACCACTATTATATCAATATTTCGTTTATTGGCAGGGTTAACAAGATTTACGTGGTCTTTGTAAGATGTCCATTTATCTTTTATTGGTCCTGCTGGTATTTTACTATCTAATGTTGCCATTGGTATATCTTTAAAATGAAGTAAGCTTATTAATTAATGTTGAGTAACATGATGGAATAAGGCTATAAATACAAACCCTAATGGTATTGCTACCGCATATACAACGCCTAGTTTTTTCAGAAACGGCGTGTATTTATTACTATTAAATCCAACTGATTGAAATGCTGATTGAAAACCGTGTAATAGATGCAATGCCAAGAAAACAAAACTTATTACATACAAACCAACTCGCAGTGGGTCGGCAAATTTGTGAACTAATTCTTCATAGTATCGATAACTTCCTGTTTCAACACTTATTCCTGACATATCTCCTTGGATATACTTAACATTCATTTCTGGCAACCAAAAATCATAAAAGTGCAATGCTAAAAATGCTAGTACCACTAAGCCGGTATATATCATATTTCTGCTAATCCAAGTTGCATTGGCACTACCTTTATACATGGCATACTTTATAACACGAGCTTGCCTGTTTTGAAACTCTAAGTACATACCCATAACAAAATGGAAAATAACACCTGCCATTAAAATAGGTTGCATTAATCCTTGTATAATTGGATTAGTGCCCATAAAGTGCGAAGCTTCGTTAAACAAATCTGCACTTACCACCGACATCATATTTACCGATAAATGGATAAGGAGGAAAGACATTAAGAAAAAGCCCGACAGGGCCATTAATACTTTTCGAACTATACTGGATAGACCACTCTTTTTACTTGACATATTTTGCTTATAAAACAGCAAATTTAACGGGATGTTTAGATCTGAGTCAAAAAAAATAGATATTAAAACTGTTCTAAATAAAAAACGTGTAAACACTTCTGATTGTAGCAAATAAATGCGGCTATTCTTGGCAATTAAATCATTTTTTAAAGAGTCCTTTTTTTAATCAACCTTGTGCTACACTTTTGCCCCAATGTATTCCTTACTGCGTAACATCTTATTTTTATTGCCTGCTGAAAAAGCTCACCACCTTGCCATGCAACTATTTTCTTTAATTAGCGGATTGCCAGGTGTAGAAAAACTTTTCGCGGTAAAAAACAATCCAACCACTATTGATGGATTGGAATTTAAAAACAAAGTAGGATTAGCCGCTGGTTTTGACAAAGACGGTAAATACCTTAAGCAATTAGAAATACTGGGATTCGGATTTGTAGAAGTTGGCACTGTAACACCAAAGGCCCAAACGGGCAATCCAAAACCAAGGTTATTTCGACTCAAAAGAGATAGAGCGTTAATTAACAGGATGGGATTTAATAATGACGGGGTAAAGTTATTAAAGCATAGACTTTCTGCATTTAGAAAATCGAATAAAAACTCATCGATGTTGGTAGGTATAAATATTGGTAAAAACAAAACTACGCCCAACGAAAATGCGGTAGATGATTATAAAATTTGCTATACAGAATTATATGAATTGGCTGATTTTTTTGTTGTGAATGTAAGTTCGCCAAACACTCCAAACCTTAGAGAGTTACAAAATAAAAGTGAACTTGAAAAAATAATAAGTGCATTGATAACGATTAGAAGTGGCAAAGATAAATGGAAACCTCTTTACCTAAAAATAGCTCCAGACTTAAGTTGGGAACAGCTAAGTGAAATTATCGATTTGCAAAACGAACTAGATTTTGAGGGAATTGTTGCCACAAATACCAGTATAGATAGATCACTTATTAAAAATACATCGAAAAATTTGGTTTACGAAATTGGTGATGGTGGACTAAGTGGCGACCCTGTTTTTGACGTTACAACGGAATTTGTCAGAAGAATCCGAGCGAAATCTACCAAAACAATAATCGGTGTAGGTGGAATATCAACCCCAGAAAATGCCGTTAACAAGCTAGCTGCAGGTGCAGACCTAATTGAAATTTATACAGGGTTTATATATGCTGGGCCAACGATTGTAAAAAAACTTAACCGAATTACCTAATTTTTTCCTTAAAATAAAAGCATGTAGAACAATGCTCTAATGCCTATTGAGGGTCGTACAAAGATTACTCTCCAGCAGCTTTTGCTTCTTCTGCTTTTTTGGCCTGCCGGTTGGTCAAAGAGAAATAACGTTTCGGATATTTTTCTATGTCTTCAATTAAACTTTTTAGCTTTAAAATAGTCGCATCCAAATCATTGTACATTTTTTTATCGTTAACCAGTAAACCTAAACTTCCTTCGCTATTATTAATAGCTCCAGTCGTTTTCTCTAACTCGCCAGCTAAGTTCTGAATTTTTGTAGCAAGCAATTTAAATTCAACTTCAGAAAGCTCGCTTGTGCTTTTATCTATATCTGCAATTATGCCATCTATTTTAGGAGTTAGGCCCGTTAAACTTTTAGTAGTAACTTGTACATTTGTTAGGATTGCCTCAATTTGAGCATCTTTTCCATCCAACAAACTATTTAGCTTGTCTGCCGTTTCTTTAAATGCTTTAAGGGCTAATGACGCATCTTTTAAAGTTGTAGTTAAATCTGCACCCGCTACCGCTGTATCTATATTTCCTAGCACAGAATTTACTCGTTGGGTAAGTGGCGTTAACACATCACTTACGGCTTGTGCTATTCCTTGATCTTGAGAAGCTTCTAGAAAAGCTCCATCTTTGGCCATGTCTTTACTGTCTCCAAAAATAATTTCAACCGCTTTCGAGCCAATCATATCGTTGTTAACGATTTTCATTACCGAGTTGTTTGGTATTTTTATATCACCCGGCAAACGTATTCCTACAGTAAGTTCTAGGGTTTTATTATCCATACTTACAGAGCTAACAGAACCCACTTTATACCCGTTTATTAGCACGGGATTAGATGCAAACAATCCTTCTATTTTCTCATATTTACCGAAATATTCTTTGGTGGAGGTAAAAACGTTCTCACCTTTTAAAAAGTTGTAACCAATTATTAATACGGTAATAGCAAATGCTGCCAATACACCTACTTTTGTTTCTTTTGATATAGCCATTTTTGTACTTCCTTCAATAGGAAATTATTTTTTATTTATTCTGTTTTACGTTCTAAGCTAAGCTTAAAATCTTTTACCGCTTCAAATATATTAGATGCTGACTCTAATTTACCTTTTTCAGACGTCAAATATTTTTCATTATTAAAATTGGTAAGGTAACCCGTTTCCACCAAAACGCTTGGCATTGTTGTTTGCCACAGTACCACAAAACCTGCTTGTTTTACTCCTAAGTCGTGTAATACTCCACGTTTTTTAACATTTTTTTGAATGTTGCCGGCTAATTCTATGCTATAATCTAAATAGGCATTCTGGTAAAGCGACAAAATAATATGAGCCTCAGGTGAGTTTGGGTCGAAGTTGGTATAATGTCCACTTTCCTTGTAATCCATTTCAAAGTTTAACGCATTGTTCTCTCGCATACTTACCGATAAGTTGCCATTGCTCTTATGCAAACCCATAACATAAGTTTCTACCCCATGCAAGTTAGCATTTGTATGAGCATTGCAATGTATGCTAATAAACAGGTCAGCTTTATTTTGATTAGCAATTGCTGCTCTCTGCCACAATTCCACAAATTTATCAGTAGTTCTGGTATAAACCACTTTCACACCTGGCAAACTATCCTCTATTAACTTTCCTAGTTTTAATGCTATCTCTAACGCTATGTGCTTTTCTTGTGATCCACTATGCCCGCTACAACCAGGATCTTTACCTCCGTGGCCAGCGTCTATTACTACTACTTTAACTTCATTCTTTTTAAATAATTCAACCGGAGGCATTTCAGCACTTCGCACCTCAATTTGCTCAATTTCTTTAGGCATTAATTCTTCATTCAACGGTTGAGAACTTCCGATAATCGAAATTGCAACAAGAAAAATCATTAATATGACTTTTGAACCGTTCTTAGATGGAAATAAATTGTTCATTTGCAAAGTAGTTTTTAGCGAATTAAATCGACTTTAAAAAACTTGGACAAGACTAACATAAAAAACTTGCAAGCCGTTAAAAATCAGATTGTTTTATTTCAACGCAAATTTTTGATTTGTGTTTTATTATGTACACCTTTTTTTTGCTATTCGCAGATAGAAGATTCCATAATACTTAAACAAGATACCCTTGCTGTTGTAGATAGTATAGGGAAAGATAGTTTGGGGTTTTCTATTAGTAAGCATAAATCTTCATTAGAAGTACCCGTAGAATATAATGCATTGGACTCTATAGTTTTAGATATGAAATCTAAAAAAGCAAGGCTATATGGCAGTGCTGTAGTGGTTTACGAAGACATTACGCTTAAAGCAGATTACATTGAAGTAAATTTTGAAACCAAAGATGTATTTGCCCGCGGGGTTATAAGTGATAGCTCTGGAAAGTACACAGGTAGGCCAGAATTTGAAGATGCCGGCAAGGTATACGAGGCAGATACAATGAAATACAATTTTGATTCGAAAAAGGGTATTTCGTTCGGTGTTTTAACCACGGAAAAAGATGGGTACATACACGGCAAAAAGGTATTGCGTGATAGCAACGAGAATATATACGTAAAAAACGCACAGTTTACCACGTGCAACTTACCCGATCCTCACTTCTATATTTTAGCCGATAAGATAAAAGTAATTCCTAAAAAACAAATAATTACAGGGCCTGCCAATTTGGTAATTGAAGGCATAAACACCCCGCTTTTTGTTCCTTTTGGTTTTTTCCCAATACCAGAAAAAAGAAAGCATGGTGTTTTGTTTCCTAATTTTGGCGAATCACCCGATCGTGGTTTTTTTGTTCGTGGGTTAGGCTATTACATTCCGATAAGTGATTACCTAGATGTGCAGCTAAAAACGGACATTTATTTTAGAGGAAGCTGGGGTGCTGCAATAAATTCTAACTACTACAGAAGATATCGTTATCGCGGAAATTTTGGGTTTAGTTACAATCGCAACGAAATAGGAGAACCGGAAAGTCCAAGCTACAAAGTATCTAACGATTATAGGTTAAGTTGGACTTACAACAGAGATTCTAAAGCAAAACCAGGCAGTACCTTTAGTGCTAACGTAAATTTTGTTACTAGTAGTTTCTTAAAGAATAATACCTCGAGTTACCAAGATATTATAAGTACTAACTCTACCAGTAGTATAAACTACGGTAAGAGTCTGTTTAACAATAAATTAAACGTGAGTATAAACTCAAACATCTATCAAGATTTGGGAAATGGCGATGTAAATCTTACGCTGCCTCAGCTAACCGCTAATCTATCTCGACAAATGCTGTTTACCGATTTTTACTCTAGCAACGAAACTCTAAAAAGCTTTGTTAAAAATTTAGGTTTTTCGTATGCCGGCACATTTAGAAACGAAATACAAACTAAAGACACTACGCTTATCAGCGGTGTTGGCGAGCTTTTTGGCAGAGGAAACCCACTAAATCCAAGCAATTTTTTATCCGATTTTAGAAACGGAGCAAGCCACAGCATACCTTTGAGCACTTCGTTTAAGGCTTTGAAATGGGTTACTGTTTCTCCAAACTTTAGCTTTAACGAATATTGGTATTTTAGTACTACCGAAAAAACGTGGGATGACAATTTAGATACCTTGATTACCAATAATGATATTTCAGGATTTGACCGAGCTTATTCATACCGTGGTTCTATAGGCTTAAGTACTATAATTTATGGAACAAAAAACTTTAAGGCGGGCAAGCTTAAAGCCATTCGTCACGTTATTCGTCCTAATGCATCTTTAGCTTGGAGCCCTGATTTTAATACGGGCGAAAAAAACGGATATAAGCAAGTACAAGTTGATACAATTGGCACAATATCTACTTACTCCATATATGAAAATGGCTTATTAGGAAGGCCAACGGGAGGTGCACAAGGGGCACTGAATTTTGGTATTGGGAATAATATTGAAATAAAAATACAGAGTAAAGACACCGCAAATGGCGGAATTAAGAAAGTGAAAATTATCGAAAGTTTAAATATTGGTAGCGGATACAACTTTTTGGCTGATTCAATAAAACTTGCCAATTTTAGTGTGAACGGGAATACCACTATTCTTAACAAAATAAGGATGAATTTCAGGACTACGTTTGATCCTTATGCTTATGATTCTGTTGGCACAAAAATTTATAAAACAGATGAGTATTTATGGAAACGAGATAAAAAAATCGGACAATTTACTTCAAGTGGCATTTCAATCTCTACCAATTTAAATCCTCAAGCATTTAAGAAAAAAACATCAGATAAAATAAACGAGGCTGAAATGGAATACATTAATTCTAATATTCAGAATTATGTAGACTTTAATTTACCTTGGAGTTTAAATGTAAACTACAACTTCAACACAACAAAAAATCCACTTAGAGAAGAAAACATAACGCAAAGTTTAACCTTTAATGGTGATTTAAAACTTACCGAAAATTGGAAAATAGGTGTAAGTAGCGGTTACGATATTACGCGTAAGGAACTTGCATTTACATCATTAGAGTTTTTTAGAAACTTACATTGCTGGGAAATGAATTTTAAATGGTACCCCATACAACGTCAAATGTTTGAGTTTTCTATTCGGGTAAAAAGTAGCACATTGCAAGACTTAAAACTAAACCGACGAAGAAGTTGGTGGGATTCTTAATTTAAAAACAATGTACTTTTGGTGCATACCTAACCTACCAAGTAGTTGAAAGAAATTTTACTTATAACGCCACCATTTACCCAGCTAAACACACCCTACCCTGCTACTGCTTACTTAAAAGGTTTTTTAAACACAAAGGAAATTTCCAGCTTTCAATTAGACTTGGGCATTGAAGTAATTAATGCTCTATTCTGTAAAGACGGATTGACCAATGTATTTCAACTAGCCAGTAAACTAAAAGGTAAATTAACTGAAAACAGTACACGAATACTCGCTTTGCGAGCTGAGTATTTGGCTACAATTGATGAGGTGATTTTATTTCTGCAAAGTAAAAACGTAGGATTAGCACGAAAAATATGTACCGAACTTTACCTGCCACAAGCAAGTAGGTTTAAGCAAACAGACTATATGGAGTGGGCATTTGGTTTTATGGGCTTGCAAGACAAAGCCAAACACTTGGCTACGTTATATTTTGAAGATATCTGTGATTTTATTACAGAAAACATAGATGCTAATTTTGGCGTAAGCAGATATGCCGAAAGCTTAGGAATGAGTGCAAACTCGTTCGACGATTTGTATGCTCACTTACAAACAGAACTATCTTTTATTGAAGAACTGAGTTTAGTTATTCTAGATAAAAAGCTTAAAGAAACAGAACCTAAATTGGTTTGCTTTTCAGTTCCTTTTCCAGGAAACTTAGTGGGTGCTTTTCGTGGTGCTCAGCATATTAAAAAGTATTTTCCCAATGTTAAAGTGGCAATGGGTGGTGGTTTCCCCAACACTGAATTAAGATCTTTGGCAGATACACGTGTATTCGAATTCTTTGATTTTATTAGCTTAGATGATGGAGAACTACCCATTGAATTGATTTACAATGCCGTTAAATCAACTACTAAACCCGAAGAATATATACTAAAGCGAACTTGGGTATTGCAAGGCAATGCATTGGTTTTTAATAATTTTTCGCTACAAAAGGATTACAACCAAGAAAAAGTTGGAACGCCAGATTATGGTGATTTACAATTAGATAGCTACATATCAGTAATAGAACAAGCCAACCCAATGCATACGCTATGGAGCGATGGTGTTTGGTTAAAGCTTACCATGGCCCACGGTTGCTATTGGGGAAAATGCACGTTTTGCGATATTTCGCTGCCATACATTGGCGACTACGAGCCCAATACCGCTAAAATGCTAGTTGATAGAATGGAGCAAATGATGGAGCAAACTGGATTATCGGGTTTTCACTTTGTAGATGAAGCAGCTCCTCCTGTGCTTATGCGAGAATTAGCATTAGAAATAATTCGTCGCCAGTTAAAACTGACATGGTGGACCAATATTCGCTTTGAAAAAAATTTTACGTCTGACTTATGCCGGTTGCTACAAGCTTCTGGATGCATTGCTGTTTCGGGTGGTTTGGAAGTGGCATCTAACCGATTGCTAAAACTAATAGACAAAGGTGTAACGGTAGAGCAAGTGGCAAAAGTTACCAGGAATTTTACCGAAAACGGTATTTTGGTGCACTCTTATTTAATGTACGGATATCCCACTCAAACCGAGCAAGAAACAATTGATAGCTTGGAAATGGTAAGGCAGTTGTTTCAACTAGGCATAATACAGTCTGGGTTTTGGCACCAATTTTCACTTACGGCACATAGCCCCATTGGTTTAAACCCGAAGGCATTTGGCGTTTCACCTCATATTCAACAAGTTTCGTTTGCTCATAACGATATAGATTTTGACGACGAGACTGGAATTGACCATTCTGTGTTTAGCTTTGGATTAAGTAAATCGCTTTATAACTATATGCTTGGTATAGGTTTTGAGAATGAATTGCAAGAATGGTTTGAACACGATATTCCTGCAACTACTATTGCTTCAGACTATATTCTTAATCTAATTGAGCAAGATGAAGAATCTATAATGAAGGCAACTGCAAGGCTTTATTGGATTGGTAGCTTACCTTCAATAAAAAAGAACAAAACACATTATCAATTCCATTGCTTCGACAAACAATCAGACTTCCAATTTTCTACAGATAAAGTTACAGGAGAATGGCTTGAACTTACCCTTAAGCAACTGGCTGACTTAAACACAAAACCAATAACCCTTGGAGAATTAAAAGCCAATTATGAGAAACAGGCAGGTAGTTTTGAAAAATTCTGGTCATCAGAAAATGGGGAAGTTTTAAGAGGATTTGGGCTGCTCATTCTTTAGCTTATTTTAACTAATGGTCCTATTTCGTGGTTAAAAGCTAAATACTTTGATTATCAGACACTAAAAATAAATGTTTTTCACAAAAACATTTGAACTTAGCATATTATTTTATTTTTTGCAACGACAAACTACAATGCCAATTAAAGCTACCAAAATCCTTCTGTCGTTCATTATCCTTTTTTGTAATCAGCTCGTTTCGGCTACAACAGGATACATCGTGCCAAATTTGCCTACTTGGGTGGTACCCGTGCAGAGCGATGTAAAGAGTAAAGTAACTATGTACGATGTAAATAGTGGCTACTATACAACGTTGTACGACAACCAAATGAATTTAGAAACGGCAGAAGATTATGTGCATTTTAAGCTAAAAGTGCTTACTAATGGCGGAGTAGAAGAAGCATCTGAAATTAATATATCATTTGATAGTAGTTACCAAAAAGCCGAGTTTCATTATGTATACATATGGCGAAATGGTAAGAAAATAGACAAGACAGAAAGCCTTGATTTAAAACTACTTACCAATGAAACCCAGCTTGAATCTAACATTTATAACGGTAAGGTAAAACTATACGATGTATTACAAGATGTACGAAAAAACGACATTGTAGAATACGCTTATACCGTAAAAGGCAATAATCCGATTTACGAAAATTTTAGATATAATTCTTCTGGTTTACAGGGTTATAACCCAATTGACCATTTGTACATTCGGTTTGTTTACCCAAAAGATAAAGGCTACACTCATAAATGCCTTAATTGTAAAGAAACCGATATAACGGCAAGTACAGAAGGAACAAACGAAATATTAATTGTAGAAAAAAATCACCTTAAAATTATTGAAAATGAAGAAACCGAACCAAGTTGGTTTCTGGCTTACCCACTATTGGCTGTAACTAATTTTAAAGATTGGGAAACCATAAATAACTGGGCATATACCATTTTTGAAATGGACAATGTGCCGAATTTAAAAGAGGAGTTTGCTGAAGTATATGGTGCTTTTTCGACTACTGAAGAAAAAATAACTGCAGCAATAGACTTTGTGCAAAACGATATACGCTATATGGGCATAGAGTCGGGCATTGGGAGCATAAAACCATTTACACCTAAACAAGTTTTAGACCAACGTTTTGGAGACTGTAAAGACAAATCGTTGCTGCTAGTAAGTATGCTGCGTAGTTTAGGTGTTACTAAAAGCTATCCTGTTTTGGTTAGCACATCGCTAACTACGCATGTGGATGATTTTATGCCAAGCGGCACTTTATTTGACCATTGTATTGCATTTTTCGAATACCAAGGCAAAGAATATTGGATAGACCCTAC
>Ga0102814_10001316_pt1 | contig 17626 bp, 30 predicted proteins | sample ColrivemetaGS741_FD_79112 | JGI IMG/M metagenome (GOLD analysis project Ga0102814, IMG submission 79112) | Estuarine microbial communities from the Columbia River estuary - Flood tide ETM metaG S.741 | ecosystem: Environmental > Aquatic > Marine > Intertidal zone > Estuary | place: USA... | reverse complement strand
TAACCGATATGTAAATAAAATAATCTAATTATTTTAACGGCGATATGAAGATCTACAATAATTTTTATAGATATGAGTATTACCTCTTACATTATAAACTCTTGGGTAATGGTAAAAACGACGGCCTGTTGTATAAAATGAAGGTCGGCGATCATAATACCTATTATTATAATAACTATTATTTTGTCCTGCATTATATGCTAACGCGCCAACTGCTACAGCTCCTACTGTAGCTACCACTGGATCAACTGTTTGAATAGGGCGACCATATCTATCATAAGATGTAACACAACTGCATAATGTTAAACATGTTAATGCTAGAAATATATATTTTGTATTTTTCATTTTTTATTTTCTTTTATAATTACCAACCAATGTTGATAGTCCAAGTATATAACCAAAGTCATACCAACCTCCATTATTAAATGATTCGTATATTACAATATTATCACTGAACAATGAGAAGATCCATAAAAAGAAAACCACAAACCCTTGTAGGAACCCTATAAAGAACCCTGCCGGTTCTGCTCCTGCACTTCCTCCAGAACATGAAGAACATAATAAGGTAAGGATTAAAATTAAAAATTTAGTTTTCATAAAGTTGGAATGTTCTTAGACAAATATCTATAAAGTTCATGAGTCTTTTTAATATCATATTCAGCATCATGAGCATTGCTTTCATCCCAACCAATTCCTGCGCTTTCACAAACAGTTCCCAATTGAAAATTAGGAAGAGCTCCTCTAACTCGTTGAACAAACCATGCAGCTGCTTGCATTACGCAAATTGGAGGATTCCAAAAGAGAGAACCAAAGTAAGCGTCATCTGCTTTTTTCCACCATTCTCTCAAAAAGTCAGAATCAAATGGCGCGTTATATGCAACGAGATGCATCTTATCTTTTTTATTATATGGATCTACATGTTCTTTACACAGATCTATAAACAGTTGGCGAGCTTCTAAAGATCCAAGCTCTAACGAATTTAAATATTCAATAGAGGCACCGGTTTTATCTAACGCGCCTTGTTCAAAGGTCTTTGTTTGAAATGGTCTAAACGACAGAGTCATTTCATCTAAGATATTCTCACCAGTTGAATCAGTAATGATTGTAGCTAGTTGGAATATATCACACTTATTGCGATCAAGACCTGTTGTTTCAAGATCGACAAAACATAGTTTATGGTTATATTTACTCATTTAATTTTTATTTGAAAGGTGTATTATTTACGGAGTTTCCTCAATATGATCTTTTACTGTACGAGTAAAATGATCTGATGGCGCCTTATCATTGTTATTAAATAACATATCCGCCAATTCCTTAACCTCCCTCTCTGACATTCCTGCAAAATAACCTCGCATAAAAACTTGTGTTAGGTTGTCAGTATCTTTATAATACTCACGGACACCATTAACCCAATCGCGGGTTATGTCCTGTAGATTTATTTCTTGTTTCATAATGTAATGGTATAAAAATATTGTCTGCTTATTGGACTGGAGCAAGAACATAATCCCTGCCGTCAATGTTAACAATATTTTTGCTTGGCATTGATGGTTGAGGTTCTTCCTCTTCAAATTCAATAACAAGATCCATAAGTTCTTCTTTACTATTAGCAAAGGTTTCATCAGATGGCTTTACCAGATCTGAGAATTCATCTGGCATATAAGTTGAGAAAAAATCATTCATCGTTTCAATTTTAATAGTATCACCTTTCTCAAATCGAACCCACTCATCAAATTCATTTGTTCTATACTCAAGAATCTTTACAGGCTCTTCCGCTTCGTTAATAAAAGGTTGCCATTGGTCTGTCCTAGTATACCACAGCTGACCTGAATTCGGACGAGTTAAAATTGGAGCTTCTTCAATAAATTCAGAGTGTGAATTATTATTATGTAAACGACCAGTTAGTCGAAAGCTAATATAAATTAGCGCCATTGCACCTACTACCAAAAATGATAGAAGTGTTTCCATTGTCATATAGTTTTGTATATTCATATTTAATCAATTTGTGTTTAGATACTGTAAAGAAAAATATATATATTCCTTTTCCAACCATCTGTATCTATTCTATCACAAAAAAAGGCATCTGTAAATAGAAAAATGAATATATTTTACTATGAACTAGCCGCCCAAATTAAGCCAATATTGGCAGTTCCATAACTCATCCATATTAAAGCCCATGGATAATCGCCTTTAAGTATGTAAGATATTCCCACTATTACATACCCAAGCATGCACATTCCTACTATACAATTTTCAAGATTAAGCATTTTTTATATAAGATAAGATTTGTTTCAGATCATTGTTTTCAATAAAACGTTTTCTATATGCGGAATCCTTAATGGTTTGCCACGCAGTTTCAATATCAGCTTGAGACTTTAACCACTTATTATTCACTCTTTCATATTCATTCCCAGGCTGAATTTTATTGGGCATATTATTAGAATCAAAACCATTTACTACTCTATCAAGAAATATTGATAATCCATTATTATTTTTTAACCATTCAAATTCATTTTGATATCGAACATCAGTAATGATATAAACGGTTTTATCATCTTTGATTTTATCATTAACTTTATTAATCCAATGAGAATCATCCAACTTTCTTCTAAAGTCAGTTCCCCACCAAACTAGAAATGAACGAATTAAAACTTTCTCTTCTTTATCAGTAGTAAATGCACTAATGCCAAGAGATGATTTTAAGAACTCATCGGTTTCATATTTAAGTTCATCAGCAAAGGCATACCTTTCAGCTGAAATGCCATGCACTGAAAGAAGATCAATCAGAGCATGGCAGTAAGAATCTTTACCGACTGTAGCGTTTCCAGAAATACCAATTATTTTCATGAAATAATTATACCATATTTCTGGTATAAAGTAAATCAAAAAATAACTATATATTAAAAAAAGTTAGTCCTTTTTAAGTATATTAATAGTACCAACTAAAGATGCACCTGCAGTAATAATAGCTTCAGCTTGATCTGGAGCCAGCCTCCAACCAAGTAAAGTAGCAACAGTAATAAGACCACGCCAAGTACTTTCTTGCTTAAGCCTAGCCATTACGCTATCTTGCAAAAAACCTTGACCACATTTACAATCGCATGTTTCTTCTTTAGTAGCTTCACTCATATTATTCTTTATTAAGGATTTTAGCTGCGGCTTCTGCGAGGCTATCTTTTTGAGATGTGAATGCTCTCGAAATATCAGAGGTTGTTTCATTGTTTTTAGTATCTTCCATTAAGCTTAATAAAGAAAGAACATATCGACCTCCGCTCTTACGTTGATTAAACTTGAGTTTAGTTAAAGGAGTGTCCTTTGCTTTTACTGAGATAAAATCCTTACCCATTTTCTTAATTACTCCAAAGTTAGTTTTATCACCAACCTTCATACTTAGAGCAAGTTTAGTAATGCGATCAACTTCAGCGTTTTCTTCAATCTCAACACTCTCAATAATCTTTCCTTTAGTTAAATCAAGTATAGTAGCGCTTCCCATTTCTTCTGGATTCTTTTTATATTCACCCGCAAGTTTTTTGGCTTTGTCAAGAGTTGGAGCTGTATGATAAACTTGACCTTTATTATTAAACACAAAGAACTTATTTTTTGTTTTAGTTCCTTTAGCGACAGCAACAAACTTATCAACCGATAAATCCAATTCAGTAAGATCTACACTCTCAATCATTTTAACATCTACTTCAAGATCATCAAAAATTTCAGCCGCCATACGAAGATGTTTATAAATCTCATTATATTTTTTATTAAGTTTACCATCAGCAGCATCATTAAGTTCTTTACTTAATCTACTGTTTGGCTTAAAAATAGTCATGATATCATTCATAAGTTTTGATCCCATTCTAAAGTTTGCAGTTTTAATATGGCGAAGACCTTCGTTAATAGTATTTTCATCTAGATCTTTAGCGGCTTTATTAATGGAAGATATTATTTTTTTCATTTCTTTACTTAATAGAATAATTTGTTCTTTTGTGAGATGCACATAGTTTTGAGTAAATCGACGCGATCCCATTGTTGGTGCGTTTAGTTGATAACCAACTCCTTTACCCTTTCCTAGTGAAAATCGTGTAACTGAAATACCAGCGTTATCATATATTTCAGTTGATTCTGATATATCATCTTCGGCGCTTTCTTCTAATTTTAAACTTTTTAAATCCTTAATCAGTTGTTGCATTTGTGGTTTTGTGAGTTGTACAAGATTATCTTTTGCAGAAATTTTTCCGATCTTACCGCCATATATAGCAAACCCAGAAATTCGATCACCCTTAGTGTCAAATCCCATAGTCCACTTTTTTATTGATAAATCTTTATTCTTATAAATTTCAACAGCTTCTTCAATATAACCTTTATCACCAGGCTTCTTACCATAATTCATAACCTTTTTTCCAAGAGGAGTGAGTTTACCTTTTTTATCATACATCTTATCAATAAGTTTCTTTTCATCTGAAGTTAAATACTCATTTAAATTTTCAGATTCTTGCTCTTCGCTTTCTTTAACTAATTCTATTTGTTTTTCGGAAGCACTTGCAGCACCAAGTTTATATTTAATATTCTTTCTATCAACGGGTGTAATATTATATGAATTACCTTTGATAGCAATTACTTCGTGATCTTGTCCTTTATGTGGACCCGCCAATGCTTTTACAATTGACCCAACTTTAATTTTATTCATTATACTTATTTATTGTTATTTATTAAACCCAATAGGAGTCATCTGTATAATCTGCAGGAATAGGAGACATAGCTTCAATCTCATCAGACTTAGTTCGAATACTTTGAATTGATTCCCATACTGCTTCCATCTCTGCTCTATCAGATTCTTGTTCAGCGGTAAGTGTTCCTCCACTCTGAACAATCTTGGTGTAAGTTAAATCGGTTGCGATATGGTTACGCTGTTTCCATTCTGGGCAGATGGCTAATATTCTACGACCTGCTTCACCCTTTACTGCGCCTGAGCTTATTGGGGTGTCTGGAGCCGGTGTTCCGTCTAAGTTATAGTTCTCAGCGTAAGTATCGTCGTCTTTCTTTTGACATTCAATCCAATCTTCTTTGATAAGATGGTTTTGGTTGGTGTCAATACCATATTTTTGCCCTTGCGGGTTGATGTATAATTTCATTTTATTTAATTTTATTATCGGAGTTCTCTCCAGCTAGCAGGGGAAGGCGTCTGGCTGGTCTGGTCTGTATCCATACTATATGTGCTGCCCGGTGGTACAGTAAATGTACAGCTGCCAAATGTGGTTCCTGTGGATCTTCGTTGCCAATGTCCTACAACTAAACCATCTACCTCAAACCTCATAGTAATATCGGCATCGGCACCGTCATTAATGACGCTAGGCCTAACAGAAACCTCAATAGATCTACCAGTACTATTAGTATATGTAATACCCTTCCATCTGCCTGGATCTTCGGCTGCGCCCAATGCGAAATTCACCCAACCCTGCCCATAACCTAATGCTGCGATATTCGCTTTAGCAACGAGTGTTACTGTTACGGTTTCAATCTCGTCAGTCAGTGCCTTGATCGCTAATGTGCCTCCAGCATGTGCTGCGTTGACTATTACATTGCCAAGGGCAATACTCTCAGCAGTATACACGCCATCGTTACTAGCAGATCCTGTCACCTCAATGACATCTCCGTCAGCTAGTCCAGTAAGGTTGTGAATATCTGCTAATGCGATGTTGTTAGTAGAGGCAGTAAAGGTTGCTGTGCCCGTAACTGATGGAGTTTGTTGCTCAACTATAACCTGAGTTCTTACCATTCTTTTCCATACAAAGTTCGGAGAACCTCCTCCAGTACTTCCAGAAAATTTAAAGGTGGCACCCGTTGGTATAGTTATATTACCAACATCATCGTGCGCTCCTGCGCCCTCAAGTCTAAAGGACTCAACAAATGATATAGTTCCAACACCATTAATTATAGCATGTAAACTGATATCACTAGGACCGGCTGCAGTGTTGTCATTCTGAACATACAGTCGTATATCTAAAGGAGCTCCAGTATCATTAGTATAATCTACATCAAAGTTGTAAGTTGCATTTTCCCACACTTGAGTCTCTTGAATAACACCGGTTTCTCCTACAAAGCCTTGAAGGCCTATATCACCTTTCGGACCTTGCGGGCCTTGAGGTCCCAATAATGTTTCACCGGCGTAAGCTTCCCATGCGCTACCATTAAACTTCCAGCTGCGTCCGCCTTGAGTTAAAATTTCGTCGTCTACTGGAGAATCTGGAAAGTTAATTGCCATATTGTTATTTATAAAATTTAATTGCTAATATTATCTAAGTTCTTTCCACATATTTATCGCCAAATCATTCAACCCTCCTGGATCACTGGCATCTACTCTATAATTGCTGCCGGAGGGAACAATAAAGTCCACGGGCGTCATGCGGTTTAAAGCATCAGTTGTATTATCGACACCGGCTTGCGTTATTTTTTGTTCGTCTACGAAGACTTCTGCAAATGCTGGCTCGTTGACGGTAGTGACAACGGTAGCCTTGACCGCTACCGAGACGGCCACACTAATAGCTCTGCCTATACTATTAGTGGATATGACGCCAAAGGTACCATTTCCTCGATCAGCGCCAACGCCAACCCAGGCCTGCCCGTATCCTAGTGATGCGTTCTTTGCCTTACATGCTAGTGTTACTGTAACACCAGCGGTTGGGGTTTGTTCTTGCAAACTCCTGTTGTAAGTAGTCCATGTCTTGTTTTTGTGAGCGTCATTAACTTCAATCTCATTGACTCCAATCAAGGTCACGGTAAAGGCTTTGTCGTTATCACCATTGTTTGATCCTGTCACCTCAATGACATCACCAACCTCTAGCCCTTCTAGCAGATGCACATCGCTTAGTAAAATGCGGTTAAATTCGTTTTGGAAGGTTGCCTCGCCAGTTACACTGTCTCCAACAAAGCCAGAGGCCGCATTAGGCTCTATTGTCGTTATCAGATTATCGCCATAACCAGCTGCTGTAACGTCGCCGGTTAAGTTGATCGCTTCTATAGATGGAGCGGTAACCGTAACCCATTGGTTAGAACTACCATCAAAATAGTAAATATATGTAATACCTCTAGAACTATCAAACCATAGGTCTCCAACAACTGGTGAGGATGGTGCAGTATCAGACGCGATTATTCTAGAGCCAGAGCCCGGTGAATTCCAAACATTTTTATTAGCGTCATATCGCCAAACCGCATTATTCGGATCTGTATATATTTGCTCGTCTATTGGAGAATCTGGAAAGTTAAGTGCCATATTATTGTTATTTATAAAATTTAATTATCAACACCTTCGCCATCTCGCAGACGAGTGACATAAGGAAATCTTGGAATTCCATCTGGAGTTAAGTTAAAATAAGTACATGTTGCATATGATCCGATATATGATTCCTTTTCAACTAGCAGGTTTTTTAGGAAGTCGTGATTACCTTTAATATTAGAATGAAATTGAGTTCCATCACTTTTCTCAAGAATCATAAATCCTGCCATATTTGTTTTATTACCTTTACCTTCTTCAATAGAAACAATCTTGTATTCAGAATCAGTAAAGTCTTTACGCTTTAAAAGAGAATTACTTCGCTTACGATCATATTTTGAATTAAGGCGAATCATACCTCCTTCATATCCAAGTTCAATAAAGTATTTGTAATTTTTATCAAGTTCTTCTTCAGAATCGTAACAATAAGTTGGAACTAATATAATACCGTTTAGTTTATATTCATTACTAAGATTTACCATTTCTTTGAACCTATCAGAAAAGATAATATCTTCTTCGCAAAATCCGTCAACGGGAATAATATCATACCACCAAAACTGAAGTTTATCAGCAGAATCTTTTAGATCTTGTTCAGTTGGTTTTGTCTTTTTGGCCAATGAACTGATTGTATTAAAGTCTTCTTTATACTCATGATTATATAGTTCACCATCTAATACAAGATTTGGATAAGCTTTAAATACTGGCTCTAATGATTTTAAAATATGTGGAATAGTAACCCATGGTTTTCCATTACGAGACTTTGCGCCATCTTTTGTAATAATAGCTCTCATACCATCAAGTTTTGGTTGAGTATAAACTGGATATTCAATCTTATCTTTTCGATCTTCCCACTTCTTTGCCAACATCGCTTTAATAAAAAGAGTACTAACATCAACAGCTTTTAAATCTGGAGTATAACCAGCGTCAACCTTCTTTTTCCATTTTGCTTCAGCTTGAAATTTTGCTTGTTCAAATAAATTACGTTCATTGGCTCTTCCAACATTCATTGCAGTTACAGAATACCATTTTGATATTGTAACCTTTCCACCAATTTGACCAGAATGAGTTCTAAACTGACCTTCTTCATATTCAACTGTCCATTCACGTAAAGCTCCAGTCGTTGCTCTGGAATATAATGTATCTAATCTCATAATTCAATTATATACCAATTGAGCGTATTTGTAAATAAAATTAATCTGGGGGAATCTCTTCATTTATATCGGAAATATACCAATCGTCTTTCCATCGTAACCAACGAATAACATTATTAGTATCGCCGTCACATTCTATTTCAACAATGTCTCCAGTTTTAGGATTTGTTTCTAAAGATAATAAGTTTTGATTAATTACAACATTACAAAGTTTATCTTGTAGTTCTTTTACTTTATTATAACTTTTCCAAAAAGGGTATGACTCAAACTCGCCGCCATCTCTAGAAAAATATGACAAAATTCCATAAGGATATTCATCACTTGTTATTACAATATTTGATTTATCAATTGAATATTCCATTACCAATCTACGTTTTCTCCACGTGTATCTATATGAACAAACCTTCTATATGTTCCAATTCCACCTTTAAATATTTTCTTACACCTTAGTTTTCGAGCGGTTTTAGCAACACTCCAACTACTTCTACTTTTAAAAACAAAATCAACGGCTTGGTTTCTCATATGATAGGATCCTTTATTTCCACGAACCGCTTTATTATATTCAGGACTTCTATATACACTAAGAATCTCTTTAACGGGTAATCCAATCTCATCGCATAGTTTATCAACTACTTTTAAAGTTGGACCAATATCTTTCCACATTTTTTTAGGAGGTAATGAATTTCTAACTCTTCCTCTGGTTTTAAAATGTGGAGCAATTACCATTCTTGGTGTTATATTTTTTAGTTTTAAACCCAAAATATAATTTCCATATTGATGAACTGTTTGATCTAATTTAAACCAATCATCTGGAATACCCTTTACCTTATCATCTTTATATCTATTAAAAAAGAAAGCGCTATTAACCGAATGATTGCTAATAAATAAACTTGAGCAAGTTAATCCTAACAACTTCAATATATATCGTCTATTCTTTTTTAATATCATGCTTTCTTTTTAGATCTCGAATTAATTTCTTTTTTAATACTACTAATTATCCTTTTATAAACAGGTATTAAATATAACGCTTTCACACCAAACGTTTCATCTAATTCCTTTGCAGTCTTTTTGTTACTTAATTCTTTTAATCGTTTTTTATGGTCTTCTAGATCTATCCTTAAATCGTTTAATGAAATTTTCATGATATTATATTTATTGTTATTTGAGATCCCTTCGGGAACCTTCGGCGTTTAGTTTTTAAACCTTTATGGTTTTCCTTAATAACTTATAGTTATATTATAAACTAATAATCAAAACATGTAAAGGTTAAAATCTAATTATTTTAAGCGCGTAAAGTTTAAAATCTTTTTATCTTCCATTCTTTTCCAAATCGCAGCAATACCAATCTGTTTAGATCTAGCGGTAGAACTCCACTTACCATCGGAAACGTATTTCCCAGGTTTTTCAATAGAAGTCTTAGCATAAAGATATGGAGTTGGAGTACTTCTATGATATTTCCAATAGCCTGTTCCATTATATCCTTGGACGGCCCAAAGAGTATCAAACAGATAAGCCCAACGTTTCTCTCCCATCTTATCATAACTCAAAGCATCTACTGCGCTATATTCCCATGTGAATGGTGGATTACCTGTCTTAGGCCTTCCTCGTGGAACCCAACGAGTTCTTCGAGTTAATGGAGAACCTTCATGTAAATGATGTCTAAAACTTCCGCTACTTTCCATATTATGCAAAGCGGCAATAACATACCAAGGCGTGTCGGTCTTTTTATCAACACACTTATAAACCTTTTGGTTTAAAAGAATACGTCTAACAACTTTATCAACTTGTGGTATATATTGACTTTTGACTTCAGCGTCAAGGAATCGTTGTACACGTAAGTCCTCTCCTCGCTCGTAAGCGAAGAGGGACTCTGTTAATAAAGTCACTACAATTATAGTAATGAAGAAACGCATAGCAGTGTAACAGCGTAAGAGATAAACGTTGCAAACCAGTAATGAACAAGCTCAGGCGACAACGATTTTAGTTGAAGCAACTGTTTTACTTTTCCACTTTCGGCAAGTGCGGCGGCCTCATTGAAAACGAGGAAACGAATAATAGGCGCAATAACAATAACTGCACTTGTTAGAATACCGGCATAGATAAGTTCTGCAAAAGGAGCGTCACTAAGTCCGGTGTATTTTAAAATAAGCATTGCTAATACAATAATAGCTACGCCTTTACTCCACAATAATTGAACAATTGATTTTGATTTGCTCCAAATCCCTTGTACTACTGGGCTAATTAATTTTAGTAATATATTCATATTTTTGTTTTTTGTTTGTTGAGTCGTCCGACTCGATTATCAACAGCTAGGCCGTGATAATAAAATTTATCCAATTAGGGCTTTGGCGATTCTGCCTTGAGGACTCCATGCGCCAAGTCCACCTAAGAACTTAACTAATATCCATGCGCCTAAACCCCACACAATCCATTTATACTTTTGTAGTTTATGGTACTTGTCTTTATATCCTTCAGCATCTTTTAGTTTTTTACTTAATGATTTATTATGAGAAATTATAGCAGCTTTGTGTCGTTCTTGTTCTGCAATTTGCGCTTTAGCTTTTAGTAATTCAGCTTCTGTATTTTTAAGAGCAATGATTTGTTTTCTAAGAGCACTACCTGTTATACGCAGTTCTCTATCAAGAACTGTTATATGCTGAACGTAAATCTGCCTTAGATTTTCAATGTTTTCGGCAAACTCTGACTTCTTTCGCCGCATCACTGAAACTAAAGATTCTATTTCTTTAGCATGGATCTTAGCTTTTACAATTTCTGCTTGAGCCGTTGTAACTGCCTTCTGAGCAGTAAAAGAAAACCCAGTGGCTGAATCTAAATTTGTAACTGCGCCATCAATATTAATTTCTCCTCCTTCTCCAGGGTCACCTTGCTCGTTTTGATTAAACATAGCACAAGATGTTATTATCAGTGTTAATGAACTGACCGTCATTAGCCGTATTAAGGCTTTGTATGAATTTACCTTCATTGTATTTTTATTTATATAGTTAGGTTTTCTTTGAAGGGTAAATTACTATAGATTTTTACATGATTATTGAGTATTTCCGTTATAGATATTATCTAAATGCGCTTGAAATTGATTAATCTTTTCAATTCGATTTGGCCAATAGATATAATCTTTACTACTATCCTTTTCAAGGTTTTGTAATAAAGGTTTAATAGCGGCAAACATTTTATCTAAACGATCCTGTGCGCTACTTGCTTCCGTTGTTGCTTTTGTTACAATGTCAAGCTCTTCTTCATTTACCGCAGTAAATCCGAAATCTTCAAATGTAGCAAAATTATTTGTTTCTTCACTCATAATTCTTTTAGTATATTTTTTATTGATGTTCTGTCGAGTATACCAACATAAACGTTTTCAACATTATAATTATTTTTTGTTACCATGATTGGTAAATGTTCAATTGTATTACCTTCATCTCTTAATCTTCTAACTTCTTTAAAAACTAAAAGGGGATCATCATCACATGTTGTTAGTATATATTCATATTGAAGAGCTGAACAACAATTTTTAATTTCATCTAAATAGTCATCGCAACCTCCGCAATTCCAATCTAAATAAACATTCACCTTTTCCATAACGTCTATATTATATATCAAGGTTATATTCGCCAAAACTCAGTACCATCAAGTTTCTTACATAAACTCTTGCCAAGTATCTCTTCAGAGTCATCCTTTACAGGTTCTACTTTTGATCTTATGGTATGTAAGTCTAGACCATGAACAGAGTCATCTTCAAATGTAACTTGTTCTACATTATTAAAGTCATGATTAGGAGAGTCCATTTCTAAAAACGACCATATTTCATCCATAGACTCTTTAGGCTTAGAAGTTAATATATCAAAATCAACAAGACATAAACGATTAGCTAAGCCTCGTTGTGCGACATCTTTAAGTCTGTTATAAGCTAAACCAAGAACACCGGCTTCTGATAGTACCATATCAGCTCGTCCTTCCACAGTCTGCGCTTTAATATAATCGCCGTTATCTTGTTTATGATGAGCTGCTTTACGATGAACCTTTTCCATACTTGCAACAATATTTTTTATACTGCGCACAGGCACAAGAACTTTGGCCTTTCTACCTAAAGCAAATTCAGCAGTTTCTAAAAGAGATCCCCAACCTCTGCCTTTATCAAAAACCACTGGTTTATCCGTATCATGATATGCGTGTAAGGTAGCGTTTAATACGCGTTGTAAATTTTTATCATCGGCAAGTTTAGGCGATGCTTTATGTTCTGTCCACTGGTTCCAATTATTACGTAAAACAAATAAAGCTTCGTGACACGCACTAGTTGGCGTGGTATGTACATCAGGATGTTGAGCTAATAAGTTACAAAGCAGAGTGGATCCACTCCTAGGCAAACCACAAACAAAATGAATAATCTTTTTATCGTCCATACAATATTATATATACAACCTATATAATATTAAACAATCTTGAGTGTGCCACCATCATTCCAAACAGATCCTGCAGGTAACCCAGTAGAGGCTGTAGGAATATTCATAATTGAAAGATTATTTACAAAAGTACAATTAGTTCTATCAGCTGTGATGTTTGAGCCAACAACCATTGCATCTGCAAATGCGCCACTATCATTGTTTCTTCCTCCAAGAATACCAGAATACTCACCAGATATAGTGTTATTATATCCACCACCTAGTGTTGATTGGTTACCAGCTACGGCAATGGTATTATTATAACCACCACCTAGTGTTGAAATATAACCTGAGTTAGTATTACCATAACCACTACCAATAAAACTATAATAACCAGAAACAGTATTGCTATCACCACCTACAATTGCGCTGTAATCACCAGATACAGTGTTGTTATAACCACCACTTACTGTGCCTTTCTGACCAGATACAGTGTTGTTATAACCACCACTGATTGTGCTATGATAACCAGAGTTGGTGTTGCCTGCCCCGCCACCAATAGTTGAGTAGTCGTTGCTTGCTGTGTTGTTTGACCCTCCTGCAATCACTGCGCCTCCAAGCAGGGCGCCGCTATTTACGCCTACGATTACGTTCTCCATACCGCCACTGATTACTGCGTAGCCATAGCCAGATACCGTGTTGCTTGCCCCGCCACTTATTGTTGAGTAATAGGCAGACACAGTGTTACTGTAGCCACCAATGATAACACTATTCACTCCACTTGCCACTTGTGTGGCAAGTGTCCTGCTCGTTTGCAAATCAACGGAGTTTTCCCCTCTTGCATTACCAGCAGTTGTACCTTCATTGGCAGGTTGAATATCATATGTCCTATCAGTTCCTTGAACAGTTCCACCACCGCCGCCACCGCCGCCACTTCCACCTGAAGCACTAATGATTGGATTGACAGGGTCAGTATTATCTACAGTAATATTAGTTCCAGCTACAACACTATCAACCTGCCCACCACTTCCACCACTACTTGCAGCTTGCCATGTACCAACACCACTTGCATCTGTAGTTAGGACGTAATTGTTCGTAGCTCCTGTAGGCATTTTAAAGCCACCATCTTCAATCTTAAGATTGTTACAATGTAATGTATTAGCATCGGTGGCTGTGATGTTTGAGCCAACAACCATCGCTTTGGTGAATCCTCCATCACTGTTATTATGGCCACCTAAAATTGCAGAATAATATCCTGATATTGTGTTATCACGACCTGCTCCGATGAATGAATAGTAACCAGATGTAGTGTTATTACGACCTGCACCAACAGTAGCGTAGTATGCTGACGCGCTATTATTTGTACCACCCGCCACTGTACTTCCAAAATCACTCGCTGTATTACCACCTCCACCACCAATTGTGCTATTATCTAGCGTAGCAGTGTTATTTTGACCACCACCTATTGTACTGTGATCACCTGATGCAGTGTTACCACCAACAAAAAATCCTCCGCCTCCAATCGTGGAACCATAACCACTTGCAGTGTTACCACCTCCACCACCAATTGTGCTGTAGCTACCAGATGCAGTATTGGTAGCACCACCACATATCGTGGCATAAGTATTACTCGCCACATGTGTTGCTTGAGTTCTGCTTGACTGTAAATCAACCGCATTAGAACCCCTTGCATTACCGGTAATGCCACCGGCATCAGTTGGCTCAATAGATCTGTTCGCGTTTTGAACTGTGCCGCCACTTCCACCAGCTCCTATATTAAGAATTGCTTTAGCTGCATCAGCATCAGCAGCTTGCATAAAATTGTCGATTGTTGTTGATACTGTTATATCTGCCATATTGTTATTTATTTATTTATTTATTTAAATTTATTAAGAAGGTGAATCGGTTGAGTAAACAGAACCAAAATTTGTTCCGTTGTTTGTTCCAGCGTGATCTATAACATCATCGCTATCAATCAACCAATGTCCTATTAAGTCGGTTGTAATATTTGTACCATTGTACAAGTTAGAGATATCTAAAGATGATAGTTCATTATTATATATTCTAAAATCTGCCATACCTCCCAACATACCATGAGCAGTATGTTCCCAATTGCCTATTTGTAAATCATAATCAGAATCAACATAAGATCCTGTAAAAGCTATAGGTGATGTTGCGGCAGGAATTAATATACCATCAATATATAAAGTAATATTACCTCCGGCTCCGCCTCCACTAACAGCTATATGATGCCATTGACCATCATTTGGTAATGCACTATCTACTAACAAAATATCATAGTTAGTTCCTCCCCCACCATGATTTATATAAAATAATATTGAGTTTGTTTTTCCAGTTCCTCTATCATCAAACGCAAATACAAAACCATTATCAGAAGACGTTCCTCCTTTGTTTCCAGAGAAAACATTAAAGCCGCCTGAATTAAAAACAGAAGAATCAATTTTTATCCATGATGATACGGTGAATAGTTTTGTTTCTTGAATAAACTTATATGCTGCTCTTGTGTTTGGCAGAACAATATAATCATTATTAACGGCATCAAAGGTACGGCTTCTATTACCAAATATATCAAACGCGGCAACTCCTCGTTGAAATCTTTTTCGTCTGTTATGTGATAAATATGAGCTCATCGTTTATTATGGCCTTCTATATAAATCTCCAGTAGGACTTAAATATTTAAAACCGTTTGCTTGAATATAATATCCATAGCTATCATTTATTTCAGTTGGGGGTGTATCAATAACAACCCCGCCGTCATCTGCATTAAATATAATAGGAGCTACAAATGGAGAAGTTACGACACTACGAATAGTAGAATCTGTTACTGATGATTCTACTACGGGTTTGTTAGCAGACATTTAAATATTAATCTTTAATTGTAACAAATACTGCTGGAGCCGTTGTACTATCTGCTGAAATTTTATAACGTAATAAACATTTACCAAGGTTAATCGTGTGAATTTCATTTTGAGCAATTTCAAGTAGAGCGCCATCAGGCTTTCTTAATGGTATGAAAATTAATCCATCATCATCATATGCTGCTTCAATTGTTAATGTTCCTCCACCAAAATCGCCATAAAAAGCAAATGTTGATTCTGCCGATCTATATCCAATAGTATCAGATATAATTTCGGTTCCTAAGTCTCCAGATATTGTTGTTGTTGCCATGATCGTATAGTATTATTTATTTATTTATAATGTTCAGCTAAGCCTTCTTTTAATAACAAATCATTTATATTTGTATATGTTCCATCTTCTTCTTCGATGAATATTGTTGCTAGCCAACGACCATATTTTCCAGATTTATCTTTATAAGATTTAATAATAATTTCCTTATCATCAATTAAATCTCGTAAACGATCACGAGCTATTAAGCCATCAGGTCTTTCTTCTCCACGAAGTTCAGGCGTATCAATTCCATAAAATCGAATCTTTTGATTTCGCATCCATGTATTAAAGCCTAAGTCAATATCAACAGTAACGGAATCTCCGTCATACACATAAACAACATGTGCTTTGTAATGATAAATTTGATCAATCATAATTTATAATTAAAGGTGAGCAACTGACATATTTAGCCAATCACTCACCTTTATTAGTTTTAACTTATTTAAGCTTCAGGCTCTTCAATAACATCGATAGTAACTGAACCATCTTCAGCAATTGTTGTGGCAGGCTTGGCTGCGACTTTTGCCAAGATTGTATCTAAGTCTTCTTGACGACGACCGGTTAAAGTCGTTACGAAATAAGCAACGAGTTGCTCATTAAGTTCGAAGATTTCAGCTGCATCAGTACCAAGCTCAGCGAGAACTGCGCCTGGATCTTCTGAAGACCAGATAAGATCCCAACCATGATTCCATGATTGAATTAATTGATATGCCATCTGTGAAGTTGCACGACGGACTTGCCTTGCGGCGCGTTCCCCATTTGAAAGAACAGGGCTGTTTTGGTTTTCTAATACGCTCATTTTGCTTATATTTTATTGTTTATTAATATTAGCTACATCACTATAATGCAACGAATATAAAACTATTTATAAACATTCTTTAAAGCATTCAATCGCTAATTTTGTTTCTAGCTTATATGCTTCTTTTTCCCAAGGCATATCGTCATATTTAATCGTATCTTTAAATATAGTTTTCTTCCACTTAATTTTATTTAAAGAAACATCTTCAATTTCAAATTTTGCATATTGTTTAAGATGAACTAATTCATGGCAAAGCGAAGTTACAAAATCAAATAGTCTTAGTCTTTTATCAATTTCAATACTAAATTTTCTATGTTTATCATCCATTGCTACACAATATCCATATGCTTTAGATGTTTTATAACAATCTAGAATATTAACTGTAATATCTAATGTTTTAAATCGAGGTAAATTCTTTCTTAAAAACCAGTCAATTGTTTTTTGAGCAATTTCTCTGCGTTCTTTTGTAGAACCTTTTATTTCTACGTGATTCATTTTATTGGTTTTTTTTCAATTTCAACCCACTGTTTAGATTTGAAAGATTTCACCTGACCATCTATTCCAGCGTAACTAGGATTATCCCATTTTCCATATCCTACAAATTTTACTTTAGTATTATACGAAGGGTTATTCCCTAGGCAATAACCATTTTTTACAAAGCATGGTTGAATTTCATTACCGTCATCATCGACTAAGATATCAATAGTTGGAATTTCTTTTTTCATAATCTTTATCTTGTTCTTTTAACATGTCATATGCAAGCGCAATGAAAAACCATATTAAGCTAATGATCCAAGCTGCTACAAGCAAACCTCCACCGAGTATTAGTAAT
>Ga0102814_10001308_pt1 | contig 17713 bp, 15 predicted proteins | sample ColrivemetaGS741_FD_79112 | JGI IMG/M metagenome (GOLD analysis project Ga0102814, IMG submission 79112) | Estuarine microbial communities from the Columbia River estuary - Flood tide ETM metaG S.741 | ecosystem: Environmental > Aquatic > Marine > Intertidal zone > Estuary | place: USA... | reverse complement strand
GATACCGGTGCCGGAGGTCATGGTCAGGAACTGGCTGCGGAAACCGATCAAGCCACGTGACGGAATGATGAAGCTCAGACGAATGCGGCCTTTGCCATCCACTTCCATATTGGTCATGTCGCCTTTGCGCTTGCCTAGCTCTTCGATAATGGAGCCTTGGTGCTGATCTTCAACATCCAGCATCACCATCTCGTAGGGCTCTTGGACTTCGCCGTCGACGATCTTCTGGACAACTTCGGGGCGAGACACGCCGAGCTCAAAACCTTCGCGACGCATGGTTTCGATCAGTACCGACAGGTGCAGTTCGCCGCGTCCAGATACCTTGAACTTCTCGGGTGAGTCGCCCTGTTGTACCCGTAGGGCGACGTTGTGGATTAGCTCGCGATCAAGGCGCTCCATGATGTTACGCGAGGTAACGAACTTGCCGTCTTGGCCGGCGAACGGTGAGTTGTTGACCTGGAAGGTCATAGACACGGTCGGCTCATCAACGCTCAGGGGTGGCAAGGCTTCGACAGTCTCGGGATGGCACAGGGTGTCAGAGATCCCCAGTCCGTCGATGCCGGTCACGCAGACGATGTGGCCGGCTTCTGCCTTGGCAATGTCGATGCGCTCTAGGCCCATGTAGCCCATGATCTTAAGGATCTTGCCGGAACGAACCTTGCCTTCGCGGTTGATGATCTTGACCGGGGCGTTGGTGTTGACATGGCCGCGAGTGACGCGACCTACGCCGATAACACCTAGGTAGCTGTTGTAGTCCAGAGCCGAGATCTGCATCTGGAACGGGCCTTCGGCGTCAATCACCGGTGGCTGAACGTGCTGGATGATCGCTTCAAACAGCGGGGTCATATCATCGGCCATCTCGGTAGGATCGAGGCCTGCGATACCGTTGAGTGCGGAGGCGTAGACTACCGGGAAGTCGAGTTGTTCGTCAGTCGCGCCGAGGTTATCGAACAGGTCGAACACCTGATCCATTACGTAATCAGGACGGGCGCCGGGGCGGTCGATCTTGTTGATTACTACGATCGGCTTCAGACCCTGGGCAAAGGCTTTCTGGGTCACAAAGCGAGTTTGTGGCATGGGGCCATCGACGGCATCAACGAGGAGAAGAACGCAGTCAACCATCGACAGTACCCGCTCAACCTCACCACCGAAATCGGCGTGTCCGGGGGTATCCACGATGTTGATGTGGTTGCCGTTCCAGGTGATGGCGGTGTTTTTGGCTAGGATGGTGATGCCGCGTTCGCGCTCCTGATCGTTGGAGTCCATGATCCGTTCGGCGCCTTCATCGCGGCGATCCAGAGTGCCGGATTGCGATAACAGTTTGTCTACCAAGGTGGTTTTACCATGGTCAACGTGGGCGATAATGGCGATGTTGCGTAAATTCTCAATCACAGAAATGCTCCGGCCAAAACTGGCCCGTGGGGAAAAATCGGGCATTATACCTTAGCTCTGCCCTGATGCAGTGAGAAAACCCGACTTTCTCTGTAAATATTTATCCACCCTCTTGAACTGAATCCGGAAGCCTCTATGCTAATGCGCTGTCATACGCACCAAAAAGAAACCCTATCTCTTTTTTTGCACCAAAACGGTGCTGGTTTGCACTAAAGAGCAGCGGGAGTCCGTCTGATATGGGCGCTGGTGTGGGTGTTCAGGCGTTGGCATAGTGTTTGCTATGACATTGGCAGGCGTTATAACCATAAATTTGCTGTGGCCGGGTTTGGTTGCAGAATTATCCAAAGCACAGTGTTCTGTGCATTTGTTAGAGCGGAGACATCATTATGCTAGGTCATACTCTGAAGTTGATCCAAGAGAGTGAAGCGCGTTGGGTCGATTTGCGTTTTACCGACACCAAGGGCAAAGAACAGCACGTTACTATTCCGTCTTCCGATGTGAATGACGATTTCTTCGAAGACGGCAAGATGTTTGATGGCTCTTCTATTGCGGGCTGGAAAGGTATCAATGAGTCCGACATGATTCTGCTGCCTGATGACTCTGCTTCACGATTGGATCCGTTCACTGAAGATGCAACCGTCATCGTGCGTTGTAATATCGTTGAGCCGACCACGGGTCAGGGTTATGAGCGTGATCCTCGCTCCATCGCTGCCCGCTGTGAGGCCTATCTGGCCTCTACAGGTATTGGTGATTCTGCGCTGTTTGGTCCTGAGCCTGAGTTTTTCGTGTTTGATGATGTGAAATGGCATGCCGATATCTCCGGTGCCAGCTACCAGATCTCTTCCGAAGAAGCGTCTTGGTCCTCTAACAAAGAGTTTGAAAGCGGTAACGTCGGTCACCGTCCTGTGGTTAAAGGCGGTTATTTCCCCGTTCCCCCCGTCGATTCTCTGCATGATTTGCGTGCAGCCATGTGCGATGCGATGACGGCTATGGGTCTGACGATCGAAGTACACCACCATGAAGTGGGTACTGCGGGTCAGTGTGAGATCGGTGTAGGTCCCAATACCCTGGTTAAGAAAGCCGACGAAGTTCAGGTGCTGAAATACTGTGTCCATAACGTGGCGCACTCGTATGGCAAAACCGCTACCTTTATGCCTAAGCCGCTGGTAGGTGATAACGGTTCAGGTATGCACGTGCACATGTCTATCTCTAAAGATGGCCAGAACCTGTTTTCCGGTGACTCCTACGGCGGTCTGAGCGATATGGCTCTGTACGCGATTGGTGGTGTTATCAAGCACGCCAAGGCGATCAACGCTTTCGCTAACCCAGCCACCAACTCATACAAGCGTCTGGTTCCAGGCTACGAAGCCCCTGTTATGCTGGCATACTCTGCGCGTAACCGTTCTGCTTCTATCCGTATTCCTTACGTTACCAATCCTAAGGCGCGTCGGGTCGAGTTCCGTTTCCCTGATCCAGCGGCTAACCCTTACCTGTGCTTCACTGCGCTGATGATGGGTGCTATTGATGGTATCAAGAACAAGATTCATCCTGGCGATGCGGCAGATAAGGATCTCTATGACCTGCCTGCTGAAGAGGCGCTGGCTATTCCAACCGTGTGTGCCAGTCTGGATGAGGCTCTGGAAGCGTTGAATACTGACCGTGAGTTCTTGACTGCGGGCGGTGTGTTTAGTGATGAGACTATCGACGCTTACATCAAGCTTAAGCAGGTTGAAGTGGATCGTATCGCGATGACTACGCACCCTGTTGAGTTCGAGCTTTACTACAGCGTGTAATCTTTATGCACTGAAAAAGCCGCCTTCGGGCGGTTTTTTTTTGCCTTGCTGTCAGCTCGAAATCTCGAGAGGCAATGTAGGCGGATGCGTTGTCATGGTGCGTTGTTAGGTGGATACTTGGTGGTGCACCAATTTGGTGCTTCGGGGTGCCTGCGGGTTGCTGTGCCTGGTCATGAATGCTGTCTAATCCTTATGGTGGCAGTGTTACAGGGGTTACCGCTAGGCGCATTGATCAGGGTGATTGTGGTTTGTTTATTGCAGTGCTCAATTTCAATAATCGAAAGATACAGGTTGTCAGGGCAGCAGATAAGCTCTCTGGCTATGCCAATGGATGATGAGCTGAGAGGCTGGCGTGCAAAATCTCTATAAGCAATTACTGGATAATCTATCGGGCGCAGTGCTGATGCTCGATGCTGATCGTTGTCTGCGTTATCTCAATCCGGCGGGAGAGATGCTATTTGATGTGAGTGCCAAGCGGATCGAAGGTGAAAGTGTGGTAGCGCTGATTCGAGACCATTCTGAGTTTTACGATGTGCTCTCGGATGTGTTGGATACCGGGCACTCTTTTACTCGGCGCGAGGCGCATCTGTATCTGTCGCATGGCAAGGAGATTGAGGCTGACTATAGCGTGACCCCCCTGGTGGGCATGCAGCACGGCTGTTTATTGGTGGAGATATTACCGCGCGATCGGTTGATGAGGATGGGTCGGGAGGAGGATTCCAGGGCGCAACAGGAGGCCACGCGGGGCTTGGTTCGTGGTCTGGCGCATGAGATCAAAAACCCGCTTGGCGGTATTCGTGGTGCCGCGCAGTTGTTAGAGCGTGCGTTACCCGATAACAGCCTGGGCGAATATACCCAGGTGATCATTACCGAAGCCGACCGGTTGCAGAATCTGGTCGATCGTATGCTGGGCCCAAGACAGTTATTGGATAAACGGCTGCTCAATATTCACCAGATTCTGGAGCATATTTACAGTCTGGCGAACGCCGAAACCGCTGGAGAGATTGAGATTCTGCGTGATTATGATCCCAGTATTCCCGATTTAAATGGCGATGAAGAGCAGCTGATCCAGGCGGTGCTCAATATCGTGCGTAATAGTATCCAGGCGCTGCAAGAGTCTGAGGCACACAGGCCCAGAATTTGTCTGCGAACCCGTGCTATTCGTCAGTTTACCCTAGGCAACGAGCGCCATCGGTTGGTGTGTCAGCTGGTCATTAGTGATAACGGCCCAGGAGTTCCTGAGGCGCTCAAAGAAACACTGTTTTTTCCGATGATCAGCGGAAGGGCTGAAGGCACCGGGCTGGGACTATCGATCGCCCAGTCGATTATTAATCAGCATAACGGTTTGATCGAATGCCAGAGTCAACCCGGTCAGACCGAGTTTGTGATTTATATTCCCCTAGAGCAAAGCCAGGAAAATGAGTTATGAAAGCCGATGCTAATGTCTGGATCGTGGATGATGATCGCTCGATTCGCTGGGTGCTGGAGAAAGCGTTGGAGCAGGGCGGGGTGCAAAGCCGTTCATTTGAATCAGGAGATCTAGCCCTGAGAGCGCTGGAGCAGGGTCGTCCGGATGCGTTAGTGACCGATATTCGGATGCCAGGTATTGACGGCCTGGAGTTGCTGAGTACGATTCAGGCCGCCTATCCGGACCTGCCGGTGATTATCATGACCGCGCATTCTGATCTGGATAGCGCCGTAGCCTCCTACCAAGGTGGGGCTTTTGAGTATCTGCCCAAGCCTTTTGATGTCGATGATGCGGTCGCGCTGGTAAAGCGCGCCGTGGACCATGCCCATGAGCAGCGCGCCGATGGCGGCGTCAAAGAGGTCGAAAGTGCTACCGAGATTATCGGCGAAGCGCCGGCGATGCAGGAGGTGTTTCGGGCGATCGGGCGTTTATCACAGTCGAAAATTACGGTGCTTATCAATGGTGAGTCGGGTACGGGTAAAGAGTTAGTGGCCCATGCGCTGCACAAGCACAGTCCGCGCAGTCAGGCTCCTTTTATTCCTCTCAATATGGCTGCGATACCCCGCGACCTGATTGAGTCAGAGCTGTTCGGCCACGAGAAAGGTGCGTTCACCGGTGCCGGAAATCAGCGCAAGGGGCGTTTTGAGCAGGCCGACGATGGCACCCTGTTTTTGGATGAGATCGGTGATATGCCGTCCGAAGCCCAAACCCGCCTGTTACGGGTGTTGGCCGACGGTGAGTTCTACCGTGTCGGCGGTCATACACCGGTTAAGGTGAATGTCCGAATCATTGCTGCCACCCACCAGAATCTCGAGGTGCTGGTGAAGGAGGGGCGTTTTCGAGAGGATCTGTTCCATCGCCTCAACGTGATCCGTATCCATATCCCTAAGCTGAGTGACCGGCGGGAGGATATACCCAAGCTGATGCAGCATTTTCTGACTCGTGCGGCAGACGAATTGGCCGTGGAGCCCAAATCGCTGGCACCTGAGACCGAGCGCTATCTGTGCACGGTGGAGTGGCCGGGTAATGTTCGCCAGCTGGAAAACGCCTGTCGCTGGATTACGGTGATGGCGTCTGGCCGTGAAGTGTTGATTGATGATCTACCGCCTGAACTGCTGTCTGAAGAGGCGGTGCAGCAGCTGCCTGGAGATTGGCAGCAGGGCTTGCGTCAGTGGGCTGAGCAGTCCTTAAGCCGAGGCAATCGCGATATTCTGGGCGAAGCGGTACCCGAGTTTGAGCGTATCATGATCGAAGTGGCATTGGCGCATACCGGCGGTCGGCGTCGAGATGCTTCCCTGTTGCTGGGCTGGGGGCGGAACACACTGACGCGCAAGATCAAAGAGCTGGGTATGGAGGCTGCTGATAGCGGTGCCGGAGAGGCGGAATGATCAAGGTTTGTGGGTGAGCAAGTCAGTCATCGGTATCGATTTTCGTCCAGCGCTGTCGAGTTATTCAACTATATTAAACGCTGCGCTGGAGTAGAAGCTGCTCCGGTAGCACCTGATATAGACTCGTGTTTGAGCCGCTACGGAGATCCTCAGTGAGGCATAATACCATCCAAAAACTCTGCTTGTGTGTGGGTCTGGGGCTATCGCTCCAGGCGCTTGCTGCTTCCCAGGTTGCTGACTCAGTGATGCCCGAAGTGGCTAGCGGTATTCAGGCAAAGACCGAGGTCCAGGCGGCTAGATTTATGGTGGCCGCAGCCAATCCCGTGGCTGTTGAGGCCGGATATCACGTGTTGCGTGAGGGTGGTACGGCTGTCGACGCTATGGTGGCGGTACAGGCCGTGCTGGGTTTGGTGGAGCCGCAGTCTTCAGGGCTGGGTGGTGGGGCCTTTGTGGTGTATTACGATGCCAAAGAGGGGCGTTTGACCACCTTCGATGGCCGGGAAAGCGCGCCACTTAATAGCAAACCTGAGCTGTTTCAGGATGCGCAGGGTAAATCGTTGGGTTTTTATGACGCGGTGGTCGGCGGCCGGTCCGTGGGGACTCCCGGGACGGTCAAGTTGATGGCTACGCTGCATCAGCGCTATGGGCAGCAGCCTTGGGCGCAGTTGCTCAAGCCTGCCATTCAGCTGGCTTCAGACGGGTTTACCGTCTCTCCGCGTCTGTCGGGTGCGATTGCAGAGGGATCTGAGAGCCTAGGGCGTTATCCTGCCACGAAGCGCTATTTTTTTGATGCCGAAGGCGCGCCGCTAGCGGCGGGTGTGCGGCTTAAAAATGCGGCTTATGCCGATACGCTGACGACGCTCGCCGAGAAGGGCGGTGACGCGTTTTATTCAGGCAAGATCGCTGCTGATATTGTTGCCACTGTACAGTCAGCGGAGGGCAACCCCGGGGTACTGGCGCTGCAGGATTTTGCGGTGTATCAGGTCAAAGAGCGCCCCGCGACCTGTCTGCCCTATAAACAGTACGATATTTGCGGTATGGGGCCGCCCAGTTCGGGGGCGCTTACCGTAGGTCAGATTTTAGGGATTACCCAGCATTTTGATCTGACCTCGCTGGGAGCAGATTCGCCAACTTCGTGGCAGATCATTGGTGATGCGTCACGACTGGCGTTTGCTGACCGGGGGCGCTATATGGCCGATACCGACTATGTGCCTATGCCCACGGGGTTGCTCAATGCTCAATATCTAGCCGAGCGAGCCCAGTTGATAACGGCCGGTAAGGCGCTAGAGAGCGTTGACGCTGGATCGCCCTCTTGGGAACATGCGATTGCCCAGGCCGATGACCAATCGATAGAGCTGCCTTCCACTAGCCATATTTCGATTGTTGATGGTGCTGGTAACGCGCTGTCGATGACCACTACCATCGAAAATGGCTTCGGCTCTACACTCATGAGTCAGGGCTTTTTGCTCAACAACGAGCTCACTGACTTCTCCTTTGAAACCCATAAAAATGGTTATCCGATTGCCAATCGTTTGGAACCCGGCAAGCGGCCGCGTTCTTCGATGTCACCCACGATCGTGATGAAAGAGGGTAGGCCTTATCTGGTCGTGGGTTCTCCGGGTGGTTCGCGCATTATCGGTTATGTCGCTAAAACGCTAATCGCCCATCTGGAGTGGGGGATGTCGGTGCAGGATGCGATCGCGTTACCCAATCTGGTGAACCGTTTCGGGACCTATGATCTGGAAAAAGGCACAGCCGCAGAACGGTTTGAGCCCGCGTTGACCGAAATGGGTTTCAAGGTTTCGGTGCGCGATCTTAACTCAGGTATACAAGGGATCTTGTTGCAGCAGGGGCAGTTGCGAGGTGGTGCTGATCCGCGTCGTGAAGGGATCGCTAAGGGCGATTGATGCGCACACGATTAGAGAGGCGTCGTTTCTTTTTCGAAGCGGCGCATTGTTGTTACTGGCCGCCGGAAAAACCGAGCTGGCGCCAAGCCTCATAGCTCACGACGGCAACGGCGTTAGATAAATTCATGCTCCGTGCCTGGGGCTGCATGGGAATACGAATCCGCTGCTGCTCTGGAATAGCGTTGCGCACGTGATCGGGAAGTCCAGAGGTTTCAGATCCGAACAACAGTACATCACCGCTTTGATAGCTGGGTTCGGTATGCGGGCGAGAGCCTTTGGTGGTCAATGCAAAAATACGCCGGTCTCCCATCGCGGCTAAAAAAGAACCATAGTCGAGGTGCTGAGTGACCCTGGCCAGGTCGCGATAGTCCAGAGACGCCCGGCGCAGCTTCTTCTCATCCATTGTAAATCCCAAAGGTTCGATCAGATGCAGATGGCAGCCGTTATTGGAGGCCAGGCGAATGATGTTGCCCGTGTTTTGTGGCATGCAGGGCTCGTACAGGGCGATATGAAACATGGTTACCAGCGGTGTGTTAACGATCAATGAGGAGTGTTAAGGGCGGTAGCCGGTGTTGAATTTAGGCTAGTGACGTTGAGTTATCGCCCGCCACCGATGGCACATCGATGGCGGGTGGCGCTGCAGGGTTAGTGCGTTTCCGCTGCCGTCGGTTTGGCTGCGGCCTGGGCTTGCTTTTGCATCTGTTCAGCAAACAGGGCATCGAAGTTAACCGGCGCCAGCATCAGTGACGGGAAGCTGCCTTTGTTGGCCAGGCTGTCAACCGCTTCACGGGCGTAAGGGAATAGGATGCTGGGGCAGAAGGCACCTAGGGTGTGCTGCATCTGTGGTTGTTCTAGGCCGCTGATGGCAAACAGGCCTGCCTGCTGAACTTCGATCAGGAAGGCGTTTTCGCCCTCGTTCTTGGCAGTAACTGTCACCGTGAGTACAACTTCGTAAAGATTGTCGTTAATGGCGCGCGTCCGGGTGTTCAGCTCTAAATTGACTTCTGGCTTCCACTGCTTGGTGAAGGCTTCTGGTGCGCCCGGGGCTTCCAGTGAGGCATCTTTGAGGTAGATGCGTTGCACGGCAAATTGAGCCTGAGGGGCTGCTTTTGCCTGGTCGGCGGCTTGGGTGTTGTTATCTTCAGACATGTCTATTCCTTGTTATGTGTGGGTCTTGAAGGTGTCTATTGGCCCAGTAGTGGATCGAGGCGTGCTTGACGCTCCAGTGCGAACAGGTCATCACAGCCGCCGACGTGCAGATCGTCGATAAAGATCTGCGGCACGCTTTGGCGTCCGCTGCGCGCCATCATCTCTCTTTTAAGCAGAGGCTGGAGATCAATCCGGATCTCTTCGTACGCAACCTCTTTACTATCGAGTAGCGCCTTGGCACGGATGCAGTAAGGACAATACCCCGTGCTGTAAATCGTGATATGGGCCATGACTAGCCTTTATGCACAGGAAGGTTTTGGGTCTTCCACTCAGTGATCCCGCCTGACAGGCGCGCGACGTTGGCAAAGGCGGCGTCGTTGAGTTTTTTGACTGCGCCCGAGGCGGTTTGTCCTAGGTTGCAGACGATGATAATAGGGCGGTTACGGTATTTTTCCAGCTCACCGATGCGTCGATCAAGATCAGCATAAGGGATGTTTATCGAGTTGGTGATGTGGCCGGTTTTGAAATCTTTTTTGAGCCGAATATCAACAACAGCGGCGTTCTCTTTGTTGATCAGTTGCACGGCAGCGTGGGTTGAAAGCGAAGTGCCGCCCTTTTTTGATTCGCTGAATACCAGTAATGCCAGGGTCGCGATCAGTGCCGCGAACAGTTCCCAGTGATTGGTGGCGAATTCGATCAATTGCTCCATTGCAGGATTTCCAGAAGTCTGTGAATAGTGATGGCCCCAAGTAGGGCGCAAAAAAGAAGCGCAAGTATACCTCTAAGCCGGGCGCTAGACCATGCGTGCAGGGTAGGATCGTTTTCTATATTTTGATATTTGAATTACTTTTATGATTTTTATAACTCAACTATAGATTGATTGTTTCGTGTTTAAAGATAGTCGTTTTAATTTCTATGATTAGTCAAAATTGATTTGTGATTCATCGCTAGAGTGACTATTCTTGATTGTATTCGTAAATAAATAATCAAAAAAAGAATTTGATATGCAAGAACGTGAGCTGAAACTGCTGTTTAACGCTGGGTGTTTTGATCTTTGTCGTGCGGTGCCGGTGTCCATGGCTAAAGGCTGGACGCTCAAGTTTCGCACCAAGGATGCGCGTGAAGAGTTGCTGACCCTGCAGCGAGGCCTGCGGGAGCGGGAGTTTAAAAGTTTAGATGGTGCTGTATCGGTGGCGCGTAAAGTCGGCTTTGATTGGGTCCGGGTAGAGATTGGCGGGATCCAGTGGGATGAGCAGGTCAGTTAGCCGGTGATCACTCTGTGGATGGGCGCGCGATCTGGATTGCGATCATGGGTGCTGACTATGGCGGGACGGGTGGCGCGGCAACGACCGGTGTTGTTAGTCGGATTGTTGATGTTGCTGGGCGTGTTGTCTTCTAGGGTGTTTGCTGTTTCTGATGTCGGTGAACTGGTTTCACAGCTCAGGCAGGGACAGGTGACGGAAACCGAACTGCAGTGGAAGGGGATGCAGAGCGCCGATCGCTTGTTCTTGCTGGGCTGGCTTTATCAGCAGGGCCGTTATGGTGTCATGCTTGATCTGCCTCGCGGGCAGGCGTTAATTCAGCAGGCCGCCGAGCAGGGTCAGTTTGATGCCGTGCATTATTGTTGGCAGCACTGTCTGGAGTTAACCCCCGGCGTGCTGAGTCAGTTGCAACTTGGGGTCGAAGGCAATCAGGCGCAGGCACAGTATCTGCAGTCACAGTTGCCTGTCGGATCGGCAGCGGGCACGTTGTCGGCGGATCAGCTGTTATTGGCTGCGGCAAGGCAGGGCCATCCCCAAGCTATCGGCCGGCTATATGTCGATCATTTTGTTACCTGGGCGGAACAAGTACATACCCTGGATGAGGCAGTGACCAAGCTGCAGCGCTGCGTCACCGAAGGGGTTGTCGTGTGTTACTACCTGCTGGGGGCGCTCTATGAACGTCACAATGATCATCAGCAGGCGCTGTTTTACTATGAGCTATTGGCATTGATCGATCCTGCGCTCTATCAGCGGTACGTGGGTGATGCACATCGAGATCGGCTGCTGGACTATCTTCCGCAGCAGGGTTTGGCGCTGCCGCTGCTGCAGTCGCGGTCGGCTAGCTATCTATCCCAGCGCGATGCCAGTGGTAACCAGCAGATCGACCGGTTTAAACGCTGTGGTACCGATTACTCCTGTGCGTTGCGACTCTCGCAGGCGGATCAGACCTGTCTACTGGAGTATTTTGAAGCGACTCATCTTCGAGGGCTGCGCGATAGTGATGGTTATCGTGCTTGTGCGGCCATGCCTGCATTGCGCTAGTGGGTGATCTTGGCTGGCGATACCCTTAATGGCAGCGTAAAATCGTCGGCTATCTGTTATTCGATCAGGAATCTCCTCTCTCATGTCTCAGCCTAAATCCCCTACTGCTCTCATTATCCTCGATGGATGGGGCGTCAGTGATCGTGTGCAGGATAACGCCATCCATGCAGCCAAAACCCCAGTTTGGGACCGACTCTGGGCCAATAATCCGCGCTCGATGGTAGCGACCTCCGGGTTGGCGGTGGGCTTGCCTGACGGGCAGATGGGTAACTCCGAGGTGGGGCATATGAATATCGGTGCCGGGCGAACCGTATATCAAAATTTTACTCGCATCACCAAGGCGGTAGATGAGGGCACGCTATTCGAGAATGCTGCGCTGGTGAAGGCGATGGACGCGGCGATCGCGGATGGTCACGCGGTGCATCTACTGGGGCTGTTGTCGCCGGGTGGGGTCCACAGCCATGAGTTGCATATTCAGGCACTGTGCCAGATGGCGGTGCAGCGCGGTGCGACCGAGCTTTACGTGCATGCTTTTCTGGATGGCCGGGATATGCCGCCTCGCAGTGCGCTGCCATCCATCGAAGGCTTGGAAGCCAAATTAGCCGAGCTGGGTGTAGGGGCGATCGCTTCGCTGAGCGGGCGTTACTATGCTATGGACCGCGACAATCGTTGGGAGAGGGTGCAGTTGGCGTACGATGCCATGACGCTGGGGCCAGGGGTGCATACCCAGACCTCGGCGGCCCAGGCGTTAGCCGATGCGTATGCACGAGATGAGAATGATGAGTTTGTTGCAGCGACGGTGATTGTGGATCAGGCGGGTCAGCCGAAGGGTGTTATCAAGGATGGCGATGCGGTGATCTGTGCCAACTTCCGCCCAGACCGCTCCCGAGAAATCACCCGTGCTTTTGTCGATAAACCGTTCACTGGCTTTGAGCGCACCGCTGTTCCGGCGTTGGCGGATTACGTGATGCTGACCGAGTACGCGTCGACTATTGATGCCTCCTGTGCCTTTCCTCCCAGCAGCATCAGTAATGGACTCGGTGAATATATGGCCACGCTGGGCAAGACCCAGCTGCGTATCGCCGAGACCGAAAAATACGCCCACGTGACCTTCTTCTTTAATGGCGGTCGCGAGCAGCCTTATGTCGGAGAAGAACGTGTGTTGGTGCCTTCGCCGGAGGTTGCGACCTACGACCTGCAGCCGGAGATGAGTGCGCCTGAAGTCGCGGACCGGTTGATTGAGGCGTTGGAGTCACAGCGTTTTGATCTGCTGGTATGTAATTTTGCCAACCCCGATATGGTAGGACATACCGGCAATTTTGATGCGGCAGTTCAGGCTGTTGAAGCGGTGGATAGCTGCTTGGGGCGGGTGCTGGACGCGTTAGAGCGGGTCGGCGGTCAGGCGCTGATCTCTGCCGATCATGGCAATGTTGAACAGATGCGCGATCCGCAGACCGGTCAGGCGCATACCGCGCATACCCTGTTACCGGTCGGTTTGATCTACGCGGGCCCGCAGCCGATTACGCTCGCGGATGGCTGTTTGGCCGATCTGGCTCCGACGCTGTTGGCGCTGATGCAGTTGCCGGCGCCCGTTGAGATGAGCGGCCGATCGCTGCTGCTCGAGTGATTGGTACTGCGGGTCTGCGTCGGTCTCGGAGGGTGGCTTGGGCGGCACTCTGGGGCGTGCTGCTCGGAACCCTGTGGTTCTCGGTGTCTGTATCGCAGGCTGCTTCTAGCCCGCAGCAGACAGAACGCCAACTCAAGAAGCTGCAGTCTACGATCGGGGCTTTGGAGAAAAAGCTGCGTTCCACTCAGGGGGAGCAGCAGCAGCTGACCCAAACGCTGCGCCAGGCCGAACAAGAGGGCGGCACTTTAAGCCGCCAAATCAGCGCTAATCATCGCCAGATTCATCAACAACAGCAAAAAATTAAGACGCTGGGTGCTGAACGCTCGCAGCTTCAGCAGCGTCGAGATCTGCAGTTGCAGGGGCTAGCAGAGGAGATCTCTGCCGCTTATCGAACCGGTCGGCAGGATCGGCTGCGTTTGCTGCTCAATCAGCAACAACCCGAACAGGTGGCGCGGATGCTGCGTTACCATCGCTACCTGAGTGATGCCCGGAGTGAGGCTGTTGCCGAGGTGGAGCAGACCTTGACGCGTCTGGATCAGGTGGAGCAACAGTTGCAACAGCAGAGGCAGCAGCTGGATGACGAGCAGCGTCAGTTACAGTTGCGCTCTGAGGCTCTGCAGCAAACACGCCAGCAGCGTCAGCAGGCCTTGTTAGCGATCGAGCACCAGCTACAAAAGCAGAATCAGTCGTTACAGCAGCTTAAAGGTGATCAATTGCGACTCAAGCGGATGTTTGAGGAACTCCAGCAAGCGCTGGCACTCAATGAGTTACAGGTGACTACTCAGTCTTTTGCCAAACTCAAGGGTCGGTTGCCCTGGCCGACAACGGAAAAGCGGCTGGCGCAACGCTTCGGTAGCGCCAGCGAGCAGGGGGTCCGGCGCGATGGCATGTTGATCCACGCGCAGATGGGCGCTAGGGTGACTGCAGTCCATAACGGCCGGGTGGTGTTTGCTGATTGGATGCGTGGGTATGGGATGCTCCTGATCCTCGATCATGGGGATGGTTATATGAGCCTGTACGGCCATAATCAAAACCTGTTAAAACAGGTGGGCGATTGGGTCTCCGCCGGAGGGGCGGTTGCCACTGCCGGAGACAGCGGCGGTCAGAGTCAGACAGGGCTTTACTTCGCGATTCGCCATAACGGCGAGCCCATCAATCCAACAGCTTGGCTACAGCGGGGCTAATATGTTTTTGAATAAGTCCGAAGGACGATCTATGAAACAGTCATTCAAGCACTTGACCCTCAGCTTCGTGTTGGGCTTGAGTGTCTGCGGTATTGCTCAGGCGGCGACTGACAGCGACGCCAAATCGCCGCTGCCGCTTGAAGAGTTGCGCACTTTCGCCGAGGTCTTTGAGCGGATCAAGGGTGCTTACGTCGAACCGGTAGAGGACAGCGTGCTGTTGGAGAACGCTATCAAGGGGATGCTGAGCGGACTTGACCCCCATTCTGCCTATCTCGACCCCAAAGCCTTCCATCATCTGCAGGTCAGTACCAGCGGTGAATTCGGTGGGCTGGGCATTGAGGTCGAGATGGAGGACGGCCTGATTCGGGTCGTGGCGCCGATCGATGATACGCCGGCGCAGCGTGCAGGAGTCCATGCCGGTGATGTGATTATCAAGCTCGATGACAGTCCGGTGCGTGGTATGGCACTCAGTGATGCGGTTCGCCAGATGCGCGGCAAACCGGGCACCGATATTGTGCTTAGTATTGTGCGTGAGGGCGAGTCTAAGCCTTTGGAGTTGACCTTGACCCGGGCGATTATCAAAGTCACCAGCGTCAAGAGCCGTTTGATCGACGGTAGTGTAGGCTATCTGCGGATCTCGCAATTTCAGGTGCATACCGGCCCAGATCTGAATAAAGCGATAGAGTCTTTGAAACAACAGGCATCGTTGAAGGGCTTGGTGCTGGATTTACGCAACAATCCGGGTGGCGTGCTGAATGCTGCGGTGGACACCAGTGATGCCTTCCTTGACTCAGGGCTGATCGTCTACACCCAAGGCCGTGTGGAGCACTCAGAGCTGCGCTATAGCGCGACCGCTAATAATGCCAGTGGCAATTTGCCTTTGGTGGTGCTGATCAACGCAGGTTCAGCGTCGGCCTCTGAGATTGTTGCCGGTGCACTGCAGGACCATAAGCGTGCGGTGATCATGGGGACGCCTAGCTTTGGTAAGGGGTCGGTGCAGACGGTACTGCCGCTGACCAATGAGCGCGCTCTGAAACTCACGACGGCCCGTTACTTCACCCCTAGCGGTCGCTCGATTCAGGCCGAGGGTATCGTCCCGGATATCCGAGTGGAGCAGTCTACACTGACCAAGCTTGAGGCCCACAAAGGGGTTAAAGAATCGGATCTAGTCGGCCATCTGAATAACGGTAGCAACAAGCCCGTTGATGGCTCGAAAGCCCAGAGTAGAAGTCAGGCAGACAGCGATCTTCTGAATGCGGATTACCAGCTTAATGAGGCGTTGAATCTGCTCAAAGCGCTGTCTATTGTTGCTAGTAATAATGCCCGCGGATGAGTGTTAGCCGCTACGCTGATTACCGCGTCTGTTGGCGCGGTATCGACACCTTCTTGATGGCGTTAATCGCGCTGGTCGCGATTCCAGTAACCGCTGCAGAGTTGAGCGATGCGGTGGCTCAACCGGCTATCGTCGTGATCATCGATGATGTGGGTGATAACTGGGCCCAGGGCTCTGCAGCGCTGGCTTTGCCGGGACCGGTGACCTACGCATTTCTACCCCACAGCCCATTCGCTGCCAAATTGGCCCGGCGCGCGTTCGACAATGGCAAAGATGTGATCCTGCATGCGCCGATGGAGAACACCCATGACCGGCCTCTAGGCCCCGGTGCGCTGACCACCGATCTCAGTCGTGACGACTTTATTCGGGTATTGAGTGATGATTTGGATGCGGTGCCCTATGTGCAGGGGCTCAACAATCACATGGGGAGTCTATTAACCACGTTAGAGCCACAGATGCAGTGGGTCATGGCCTTGGCACGGCAGCGCGGGTTGTTCTTTATCGACAGCCGCACGACGGCGGATAGCATCGCTATGGAGGTCGCGCAACAACAGGGCATCCCGAGTATACAGCGTGATGTGTTTCTCGATCATGAGCAGACCACCGAATTTGTGCATCAGCAATTTATGCGCACCATCGCTATCGCTCGCCGATACGGCAGTGCCGTGGCTATTGGCCACCCCTATCCCGTCACCGTGGACTATCTCCGCCTAGCGCTGCCGCTGCTGGATGAGCAGGGTATTCGCTTGGTGACCGCTTCGGCGCTGCTGATGGAGCGCCAGGATCTGCTGCGCTTGACGCAGGCAGCCACACCCTGAACGCTCAAGCTTACGACGCAACTACTGAGGCAGCTGGCGGATACGACCGTTGCTGTCCAGAGCGACCTGCACGGTTTCTGCGTCGGTAATTTTGCGGAAGCCACTCCCATCTGAACAGCGCCCCCAAACATCGATCTGGATGCTGATCGAGCTGTTGCCGGTCTCTTTAATGCGGGTGTAAAAACTTAATAGCGTACCGACTAATATCGGTGACATAAATTCGATGGCGCTGATTGAGATAGTGGCAATCCGGCCTTTGGCGATCTGAGCGGCTCGAATCTCGGCGGCGGTGACCACTTGGGAGGAGAGCCAGCCACCGTAGATATCACCAAAGATATTGGTGTCGTGGCGGGTGGCAGCGAGTTGCAGGGTCAGCTCCCCTTCGGGAGTCAGAAGGATATCGGTTTCGTCCATTATTGTTCTTCTTAAGCGGCGTTTGTTGGTGTTAAAAGCTGCCGATCATAGCATGTTTGGGATATGGGTCTACATCTTTAGTCGTATGTCGAGACTGGGTTAGAATCTTGTCCCAGATAGTTATTTCGATGTCATACAAGTGTCACATAGCCCGAATATAGTGTCCCCACTCATTGAGCTATTGATTCGACAATCACTGATCCTATAAGCAGGAGCTTTATATGAACGCGAAAAAACTACTGGCCTCGTTGGCGCTGACCGCAACCGGTTTGACGGGGATTGCTCAGGCCTCTGATCTGTTGGATCCTAATCTGCCTGTCTACGCCAAGACTAGTGGTGTCTCAGGTAACCTCTCCAGTGTCGGCTCAGACACTTTAGCGAATCTGATGACCCTTTGGGCTGAAGACTTCAAGCGTAACTACCCTAACGTCAATATTCAGATTCAGGCGGCCGGCTCTTCGACGGCACCTCCCGCACTGACCGAAGGTACCTCCAATATGGGGCCGATGAGCCGGAAGATGAAGGATAAAGAGTTGGAGGCGTTTGAGAAGAAGTTTGGTTATAAGCCGACCGCTATTCCCGTGGCGATCGATGCTCTGGCAGTGTTTGTGCACAAAGATAACCCCATCAAGGGGATGAGTATTGCAGAGGTCGATGCGGTGTTCTCCAGTACCCGAAAGTGCGGTGCCGCCAAAGATGTAAATACTTGGGGTGATTTGGGCATTGCTGGCAATTTGGGTAAGCAGGATATCCAGATCTACGGGCGTAATTCGGTCTCCGGTACTTACGGTTACTTTAAAGAGAAGGGGTTATGTAAGGGTGATTTCAAAAATAGTGTCAATGAGCAGCCCGGTTCGGCGTCGGTGGTACAGTCGATCTCTACCTCACTGAACGGCATTGGTTATTCAGGTATTGGTTACAAGACCTCCAGTGTTCG
>Ga0102814_10001306_pt1 | contig 17722 bp, 16 predicted proteins | sample ColrivemetaGS741_FD_79112 | JGI IMG/M metagenome (GOLD analysis project Ga0102814, IMG submission 79112) | Estuarine microbial communities from the Columbia River estuary - Flood tide ETM metaG S.741 | ecosystem: Environmental > Aquatic > Marine > Intertidal zone > Estuary | place: USA... | reverse complement strand
CATCTAATGGAAGCTCCAGCGCTAAGGATTAAAAGATTACCAACTTTCTATCCAAGTGCAGCTTCGTGTATAGATGAATCAGAGAATGGTGGTGGCAAGGCACTTGGTGCTTGTATGCGATCACAGTTCTATAGATGTCGAGGATACGACAAGACTAATCCGTCTGGGGTTTACTCTCAGTACATATTTGCAGCTGGTAACAGTTGGGAAGATTGGCTTACTGAAAGAACTAAGCAGATGGGTATTTGGGTTGCCAATAGTATTAAGTTTCAAGATATAGAAAGAAATATATCTGGTGAGGTTGATATAGTTGTTAGGGATCCTGACACAGGTGAGATTATGATTGTAGAGAATAAGACCTACAGTTCAGCTAACTACCAAGCCAAGAAAGAAATCTGTGGAAGCAGAGCATGGAGAGGTAGTCCTGCCGCGAACCCTAAGCCAAAAGATTCTAACGTTATGCAGTCATTTCTATATCTAGGTCATTTTGGTGATCAAGGGATCAGTAAGACTCTATTAACTTATTTAGATAGAGCAGCTGGTGGCCCTGAAAATAATAAACAGTTTACGGTAGAGATAGACCAAGTTGGTGATCGTAGAAAGCCAAAGATATCTGTAATAGATATTGAAGGTAATCTTCAGACATGGACTGATCAGAGAATAAGTTTAGAGGGTATCTATGATAGGTATGCTGGCCTTAAGGCTTCGCTTATTGCTGATGAGATACCTAGACCTGATTATGACATCACCTATTCGGCTAACAAAGTTGAAGAAATGAATACGGCTGGGCTAATAGCCAAGACTAAGATGGAGAAGTATGTCAGAAACCCTGAGAACAATCCTATCGGTGATTGGCAATGCGCTTGGTGCGACTATAGAGATCTATGTAAAGCACATCAGGAGGACGGAATTTAATGTCCGATTCAGTATTAAGAGAAAATTCAGAGGATGCCTTTAGAATTAAAACTAAAGAGCTAGACTCAACAATAATAAATCATTTAACCCAGGTTAAGATGAAAGCACAGGATCTTAGAGATGAGATCCTTAAAGCTGGATCTAACGAAACAGTTTCTAAAGCATTAGATAAACTTAATGAAGCTATATTCTGGGTAACATACGCAAGATCAGCATAGGTAATATGGATGTCATTAGTTAAGATAGATAAACTTGAAGAACAACTTCAGAAAATTAGGATGCATCTTCCTGATTATTTGAAAGAGCAAGGCCATGATATAAGTAATGGCAAAAAGATAAAGTGTTTGAATCCAAATCATGACGATAGGTCTCCATCTATGTCTTCCTTTACTGTTAAGGAAGGTCATGAGCAGATGCATTGCTTTGCTTGTGGTTTTAATGCAGACATATTTACTGCTGCCCATGTGCTTGAACATAAGCCTATCATGGGACCTGGTTTTATAGATGACAATGTTCTCTACTTAGCTAAGAAGTATGATATTGAAGTACCAGTTAAGGCTTTAACTGAAGAAGAGATCTACGAAATGAGTACCTATCAAGCCTATAAGGCTGCGACAGACTACTTGGCTAGATGTCCTATGGGTGAAGCTCAACTTGCTGAACTTGCTAAGAGAGAATGGGACCCTAAGTTTGCAAAAGAAAATCTTATAGTATGTTGTGATGACTTTCCTAAGTTCAGAACTCATATGAAGACACTTGGTTTTTCAGCCAAGTTCCTAGATGAAATCGATCTTGGAAATGATAAGATATTTGCACCTAGTAATCTCATATTTACTGTCTGTGACGAGCATGGTCGTCCGGTCGGTTTTGCTGCACGTAACTTGAACTTTGACGGTGTAAAGGATGTTGATACGGGTAGACTTATTAATGGAACTAAGTTTAATAATACTCGTACCACTGGAGCTAAGTGTAATATCTACAGGAAGTCTGAAAGACTTTACTTGATGCACAAGGCTAAGAGAAAATCTCCACCACTATATATCTTCGAAGGTTATGGTGATGCAATTACGTTGCAGCAGGCTGGGCTTGAGGGCTCAGTAGCGATAGGTGCGCTCGAGTTGAGTGAGCACCATCTAAATACATGTCGTAGAAATGGATGCTATGATGTGGTGTTCTGTCTTGACGGAGATAAAGCAGGACAAGAGAAAGCTAAGGCCTTGCTTGATGAAGTGTTACATCATGTACATGACATTAAGATTAGGTTTATATTTCTTGAAGAAAAGGAAGTCAAACTTGACGACGGAAGTGTGATTAGTGTAAAGGTTGATCCTGACAGTTATGTTAGAGAGAATGGCCTTGAATCTTTCATGTCCTTACGTAGAGTCAATCCCTTCGAATGGAGATTACAGGAGTTTGAAAGGGAAGGAGAGACTGATCCGGAAACCATCTGTTTCAGTATGATACCAATCATTATGAATGAACCTTCGCCTATTAGGCGTCAAGGTATGGTAAAGGAACTATCAGATCATACTGGCTTTCCGGAAAAAGTAATCAAGGAAGAGCTGGATAAGCTGAAGAGTACGGAAGATGCAAGGATTCAACTCGGTAGGGAAGCCGTTGTTGACAACATGATTTCGTCACTAAAGAATCGCAAGGAGTCATTTGAAGTTGTACTTCAGAAGGCAAGCGATGATCTTTATAAAATAGATAAAGACAATAATGGCCCGGCAATGGATGCCAATACTATGGTTAATAACATATTAGCTATAAAGCAGTACTCAGAATCTGAGGATCTGCATGTAGGCCTGAACTTTGGTGAAAACTTCAGAACTCTTAAAGCAGCATTATCAGGGGACCTCAGACAGAAGATGATCCTTCTGGGAGGTGGAGCGAACACAGGTAAGACTACCAAGTTTGCAAATTTAGCATGGAATTTAGCTAGCCTCAATGATGATGTGATCGCAATAGTCTTAACTATTGATGATAGTGCTAAAGAGTTTGTGCCAAGACTTGTTAGTTACGATATAGCTAAGAGGAATTATGATACCAATAGAGACCTATTTGATCTAATAACAATTAATAAAATAGCTACTCCGTTCTTATATAAGAACAATATTGAGTATGATGCCATCATGGAAGAAAAGGAAATTTCTTACCGGAACTTATTAGAACTGTCTAGAGAAAATAAGATGGTTGTACTGGATTCAAATGGTGGTCGTAGTATAGATTACATCAGGAACACTGTTAGAAATTACACAGAGTTATTTCCCGATAAAAGGGTAATCATGTTCATAGACAACTTTCACCTAGTGGACATGCCAGGGTATGAGGACGGTAGGACTAAGTATAAAAACTTATCTAACGCCCTGAAGCAGGTAGCTGTACAATTTGATTCAACAATCATTAGCACTGTGGAATATACTAAGATTCCGAAAGGGATAAAGCCTAGTAATAATAATTTAGCGGAGACGGTCCAGTTAGAATATGATTCTAATTGCATAATGCATCTGTATTCAGAATTGCATGACCTTAGGGAAGAGTCTCCGAAGTTCTTCTTAGGACCTGATGGGGTCACAAAGTATCCTATCATAGAGGAAGCTTTTGGAAAGAATAAGATCAACTCTTTTAAGGGTGACATCTTTTATAAGTTCTATCCGGAAAAAGCTTTCTACATGGAAGTTACTAGACAACAAGTAGAAGAACTAGTGCAAAGCAACTTGCAACATGCGCAAGCAGAAGCAATGCTACAACGAGAGGCAGAACAAATGCCCGCACTTAATCGTTTTGGATAACATAAAATGAGACTTACCTCTAATGACTTAGCACTTAATGCATTATGTCCTAATATATTGTCTTACAAAGACAGGCATATTGAGTTTTCTAATACACTATCCAAGTACAACTTAGAGCTTGCTCACATCAGGGAATTTCCTGAGCTCTATATTAATGTACTTATTTATAGGTGTTTAGAAGAATATCTAAAGGATCTAGATATTGATATTAAGACGTTAGAGGCTTTGTATAATGGATATACCTCGGGGCTGGTAGGAGATGTGATATCAGTCCCACTTTTAGCCAAGGGTTGGATGCGGCTAGTAGAAATTTATAATAAACTATTTAAAATACTTGAAGGATATGACTTAGCTTATACCAATATAGAGTTTCATAAGTCTACTAGGCTTAGAAGAACTTTTAACTTTAAGATAGATGCTTTACTGATGAGGAAGAACTCCTCTAAGGTTACATTACTTACAATAGTTCCAACCAATCATTCTCATATAACTTCTCATGTTACCGATAATCCTGACACTATGTTTGGATTGGAATATGTTTATGAGTCTGGTCTTAATCTTGATGAAGTAATTGAGATCTCTTATGCAAGAGGCTTCGGAGATAAGAGTGTAAATGTCAGAAGGATTTATCCTAAGAGCTTAGTTAAAGAAGCTATCACTAAGATTATTAGTGACTCTGACAATAGTAGGATCAATACATTTTACTGTGTACTGTGTCCTTATAATAAAAAATGTACCCTAAGAGATAGGGTAAAAGGTAAGAATATAATATGAGATTAATTTATGGATCTCCGCTTGTTGATGGTTCAGTACAAGGGAAGCCAGTAACTGATTCTTATGGGGCACAAATAGTGTCTGCTATTATTTTAGATGGTAGCGATATGATAGTACTTATACTGGATAACGTTCAGTCAAGTCACTATATAGAAAGAGTTAAGAATAGATTTGCCACAGACATATTGAGGGCAGATAACTTTGAGAAGATTTCCGATGAAGAGCATGAGGCTTACTCTATGTTCTTGAATTTAAACGGTTTATTGCCGGGTGCTAAAAAGTGAGTAGGCCTGATGGTCGTGGTTCTATTCCTCAGAGATATTTATTTGAACTAATGGAAGAGATTTATCCTTCTTACACTGTTATATATGAACAGGTAATTCCTAGTCTAGGACAGAGGTACGATATATTTGTTAAAGAATTGGGCGTTGCTATTGAATATGATGGCAGACAACATGATCATTTTGTGGAACACTTTCACAAAGATATCAATGGATATATTTCTTCTATTAAAAGAGACAATACAAAAGTTAATTTCTCTAATGAGAATGGGATTAAAGTAGTCAGGCTTGATGGTGACGTCTCTGAGATGACATCTAAAAAGCTAAAGAAAGTAATAGATAGTACAAAGTATCCTAGTAGTGATTACTCCTACGAGTGCCTTAAAGCTCCTGAACCGGAGCGTCTAGTTAGGGCAAGAGAATTCAGAAAGAAACGATACAATAAACATAACAATGGTTGAATAACCATTTTATATATTTTAAAGATCGTTAAAGAACTAAGAGACTCAAAGAGTCTTAAGGTCTAGAAAGTCTAGAAAATATGTAGCAGTCAAGCTGCTACAATATTTTTGATTACCAATTAGGTATTTTTATATAGTATTCTTCAGTTGTTATCCCAAGCTACGCTTGTGATCCCTAACTGAAGAGCTCGTCCCCGGGATGACCGGATCCGGCGGATGAGAACTGCAGTGCACGCCGTCGCCAGGGCATGCATGCAGAGGAAGCTAGCCTTCCTATCTTATAATTAGTTTAAGGAGTTAAGATGAAAATTAGTATTAAAAAGTTCCCTAAGCTATATGGTATAGCCTCAACTGGGAAGATTAAGTCTTGGGAGATTAGTGTTACTAGTCTTGAAGACGACAAGGCCGGCATCATTACGAAGCATGGTTATGAAGGAATGAAGATGCAGGAATCCATTAAAGAGATTGCTGTTGGAAAGAATATAGGTAAGTCTAATGAGACTACACCTTTTGAACAAGCATGCTCAGAAGCCCAGTCATCTTGGCTTAAGAAGATTGACTCAAAGTATACTGAGACTATGCCAGCCGAAGGTAGTAAGAATGCTGGACTTGAGCTACCTATGCTTGCACATGAATATTTAAAGCGTGGACATGACATAGTGTTTCCTTGCTGGGCACAGCCCAAGCTTAATGGTATTAGAAATATAGCTAAGCATATGGGTAATGACTCTATACGTAACAGTAGTAGAGGTGGTAAAATATTTAATACTTTAAACCATATATCAGAATCCATCCTAAGAAGTGGAATGCTTGAGGTTGGCCACATGTTTGATGGAGAAATCTTTCATCCTGACCTTACCTTTCAAGAGATTTGTGCCGCTGTGAAGAGAGAGAAGGAAGTTAATCCTAATACTGCTAAGCTAGAGTATCATGTATATGATTATCCTAATGAAGACATGCCTTTTGATGAAAGGACTGAAATGATAGTGGCTTCTATCCCTCATGAACATAAGCACATCAAGATCGTAGAGACTAGGTGGATAAATGATGAAAAAGAATTAATGACGTACCATAAGGAAAATATGGAACGTGGCTATGAAGGAACTATGATACGAAACTCTAAGGGTGGATACAAGTTCAAGCATAGATCAACTGATCTACAGAAGTATAAAGACTTCATGGATCAAGAGTTCGAAATCATAGGTGGTAAAGAAGGTACAGGTAAGGCTAAAGGCCAATGTATCTTTAGGTGTATAACTGAAGATGGTAAAGAGTTTGATGTAAGATGTGTCGGCTCTAATGAAGTTAGAGAAGAGCAGTATCAAAACCTAGACTTCTATATATCTAAGGCACTATCTGTTAAGTTCCAAGCATGGAGCGATGATGGCATACCTATATTTCCTGTTGGACTCGGAATTAGAGATTACGAATAATGACTGTAAGAATATATAAGAGTACTGATGCTGGTGCTCCTGACATGAGTAATAAGCCTACAAGTGAACGTGGTGGATTAATAGCACTACTTAAGGCAGTGCTTGTTACTGGCTATGGTTCCTCAGTACCTGTTGGTTGGACTATACCATTTGAAGATGTGCCCAATAATGTTGCTGTATTTAGAAGCTCTAACGTAGGTGCTGGTACAGGTACCTACTATAGGATTAATGACAATTTAAGTTATCAGTATGCGGAGATTAAAGGTTATCAGAATATGACTGATGTTAATACTGGTACTGATAAGTTTCCTAGCAGTGTGGAATTAGCTGGTGCTGGACCTTACTTGGCTAAAATTCAGTCAGCTAATAATGTAGATACTGGTGACTGGATCATAGTAGCAACTGAAAGATCTTTTTATTATTGTATTCAGACTTATGGATTATCCAATGAAGTTAATGGGCTTCCCGGCAATTGGTTCTTTGGTTTCGTAGGAGATATAAATTCCTATATTGGAAGTGACCCATATTGTGGATGTATCTGTGCTGAGTCTACCACTACTACTGTGGATGATGGTGGATCCTCTTTTGAGTTTCATCAAGAAATGGATACTAATGGTGGTACTGGTAAATATCTTGCTGGAGACCATACTGGTTTTCAGACTTCCATTAGGTATCAACATTTTTCTAATGTTGGTATTACGGGTACCAGTAATCCAGGTAATTATAGTAATCTATTTTATCCTGACCCTATTACTGCTAGGACTATTTTTGGAAAGATATACATAGCTCATAATAACGGTATCAGGGGAGAATATCCTGGTCTTCTTATGCCCTATAATAAGACACCTTTAACATTCTTAGTTGATGTTCCTCAAGAGGGTGCATTTATAGGGCAAGATTGGATTGTATTACCATGTAAGCAAAGTAATGTAGTAGTGACTCATTGTATTAGATATAACTGTGACATGTCAGTCTGGTATAGTTAATTATGGCTCTTATATATCCTAGATACACTCATCTTCTTAATGTTTCACCTAGTGGATATTATACATTTACGTCTTCTGCTAATAGGGGTCTTGTCTTATTTAAGAATGCTGGTAAAAGTACCTCTGGAAGATTTGTCTGGCAAGCTAAGTCTAACCTTTCAAATGTATTATTTGGTATTTTTAATGAGAATTTTGATACCAATATATCAAACAGTACTTATCCAGGATTAAATTCAGTTGCCACAGATGGTTCCTTTGGATATTTCCTGAGCAGTGAAGCTTTTTATCAGCGTATAGGAGGTACTGGCGTTGCTGATACTGATACTGCTAGCATAACTGCTACAAGTATAGGTGTGTGGATAACATTTGAGCTAGACTTAGATCTTGAAACCCTTACTGTATATGTCGGTAATAATGGAAGCAAGACATCAACTCTAGTAGTTTCTAATCTTAACACTTGGTACATATGTGCTGCTGGTGATGTTGGCTCTGTAATGGAATTTAGATTTGACTCTAGTGCATTTACAGATTTACCAACTGGCTTGGTTGCTGGGTGGGGAACAATCTCTGAAGAAACATCTCTTACATATGGTGAATATAACTTAGCTGATAGCTCTCAATATACTTTAATAGATCCATATACTGTCCAGTCAATAGGTAGTAGTGGTTATGATTCAATAAGAAGTACTATCTCTAAGGTTACTGGGAAGTGGTATGTTGAGCATACTATAACTACTGCAACAACTAATAATTGGGTAGGCTTCTATAGTCCTACTTATTCTATCAGTACTAGTAGTGGTAATCCTTATAATAAGGTCATAGCTGCCTTTAGAGGTGTTAGCTCAGTTACGATAGCTGGTACAGCTGTTGCTAGTGGACTTCCTGCTTTGGCTAATGGTGACATTATTGGTATTGCCCTTGATTTAGACACTGGTGCTATTACGTTTTATAGGAATGGTGCGCAAGAGTATACTGGTGCCTTTGCTATAAATGAAGTTATGGTATTTGCTGGTAGCTATATCTCTGGTGATGTTGTTCATACTAATTTTGGACAAGAAGCTTTTACATATACTGTACCTGCTGGATATAATTCTGGCTTCTATGATGGTGTAGTATTAGACCTAAGGTTAAGTGATCAGTTTGTAGTTGGGTATGAGCACCCTAATTGGATTAAACCTGGTGGTGTAATACCTCATAAGACATTCTTTCCTGCTACCATAGAAGGTAGACTTGTAGATGGTGCTGATCTCGATGGTTATCAGATACTATATACTGAACCTTATCATGCTGTGGAGAAGTATTTCTACTGGAATCATTTTAGAGATGTAGTGGATGGCTTTAATATAGTTGGAAGTGTGCGCCTAGCTGGTGCACCCATTGAGGCTACTATTAAATGTTATGAGCAGTTAACAGATAAGTATCTTGGTATGTGCAAAGGTACTGAGTATGGTTTTAATCATCTTAGTAAAGATTATCAGTATTATCTTATTGCTCAATGTAGAGAAGATATAGATGTCCCAGCAATAGTTATTAATAGGATTAGTGAGTTTACTGTATCTACGTCTAATATATTTTTTCCAAATACCTTTATTAATAATACCTATGGAGACATTAGGTATATTAATGGGGTTGGTTTATGTACAAAATTTAACACATCTATATATATATACTCTGATAGAACTGAAGTTCCTGCTGAGATAAGCTATAGTCATAGTACCTATTTTGAAATAAAGTATGATGCGTTTGATTCAGCTCTTGCCATTTGGGCTGGTACCAGAGAGTTTGTAAAATTTTCAGATTTTTCTTTCGATACTGAGGTAGCCAGATTTACAATTCCTGAGACCTGGAATACTAGTGGGGCTGGAGTCGTTGACTTTTTTAACTACAAGGGTGACCTTTTAGTTCTTAGAGAGAAGGATAGTGCGAGTGGTAATGACTGGATTTTATTTGAAGGATTTAGTAATACGATAAAATCTACAGATATTGGCCTATCTACATCTCTAGGTAAAGACTGTTATATTGATGGCGATTACTTTGTTTCTGGTAGATTTAAGTACACCCTTGATGGCACAATAGTTGACTCTAGTTATGGTGGCTATTCAGATAGTGCATCAAGAAGTCTCGCAACTGATGGCTACCATAAGTTTATTTATGCTAATGGCTGTATATTTATTGAGCCGAAAGTTTCGGCTAGAAGTTACGATACTAATAGTCTCAACAACTTCATAACCACTTTCCAGCCAGTATATGGTCCTGGATTAATTAATGTTCATTTACTAAATAAGCCCTATAGAAATACCTTAGTCACGTTACTAATAACCGAATCTAATAACTATGAGATGTCAGGAGTAGTATCTTCTGATGGACATACTATCGAAAATATATTCCAGCATAGAATACCGCTACTGGTGTCAGATAAAACTGTTGGGTCTTTAGCTGGAGACTATGGGTGGAATATCTCAGATGGACAACTGATTGGCTCTATGGATAAGAGTCTTGGCTATAATGACGTTGTACATAAGGCTGGAGAGCTATCTTTATTGAGTAATGGATCCTTGCTTTCAAATACTATAGCCGATTGGAATAACCTTAAAGACATAGCTCATTGTGGCTATTATTATGTAGGAATCTTAAGCAATAATCTATTGGTTGCAAAAGCTTATCAAAATGGATTATGGATAGACATTCCTTTGCCTGAGACTACTGCTAATGATGTGTCAATATTTATGAGAGAAAGAACGTCTAATGCTGAAAGGTATTGGGACTACTATTTTCACTTTATAAGTCTTAATGGAAAGATATCTTCATACCAAATTTCATTTGATAACCTCTCTTCGTATGACGCAAGTTTACTTAAGATTAGAGACTGTTTTGGATCTCTACTTAGAATCAGAAATGCTAAAAGTGTTGTAGACACTAAATTTGACTTAGCTGTAGTTCATACTAACGGACACATAACTCTTGTGGATTTACCGGAGCAGAGTGAAAGCCAAATAGAGATGATTAGAAGTACCTTTCTTGAAGGTAATAGTTTTGGAGAGCATGAATATGTCAATTCACTTCCAGTACTACTAGAGGAGACTAATTCCTTTAAGCTTAGACATGGTTCAAGTGCTGAGGTTTATGTTCGAGCGTCTAATTTTACATCAGTTGAATGGTATTATAATGGCACATTGCTAGGGACTGGATATGTAGGTGAGAGGAATAGCTACCGGTACACAATTAACTCAGCTGGAACTTATCACGCTAGAATAATCAATGACTCTGGCGATATATTGTCCAGCAATATTGCTGTAGTAATGGCAGAGGAGTATGAGTTTCATAATAAGGCCTGTGCAACTTCAAGTCATACTGCAATAGTTAATGATGACGGTACGGTTACGTGCTACGGAGGATCAGCTCAGTCTGGAAATGACGGTGAAGAAACTAATACCTCTACTTGGACAAACGTAGTTAGTGTACATACATGCCCTTATGGTACATTTGGACTTAGGTCTGATGGAACAATCCTTACAGCAGTAGGAAGTAGATATGTGTCTGTCTATGGAGCGATACCTGCTTTCCCTAGTGGAGTAAAAGCTATCACTGGGATGAAGTGGGGTAATGGTCACTTAGCAATCATCAAGAATGATGGATGGATAGAAACTTATCCGACTGTTGCTACTGGGTTTATCTCTAGCTCAAGATATATTGACTATGAGTTTTCAGATATAGGGTCCTATAATCTTTCAGGAGTAGATTCTTCTGGGATTGGCAAGAGTAATCGGACTGGAGAAGAGATTACTAATGTCAAGAAGGTGGCCTGTTCTCCAGAACTAAGTGTTTACTTAAGGTATGACAATTCAGTTGTTTGTGAATGGGGTACGCTTAGTAATTTTGGAGATACTGATGAGATTAGAAGAGGTAAATTTGACGGCATTAAAGATATAGCCTCAACTGGAGAGCGAATATATTTCCTTTGTACTAATGGAGAATTATTCTATGAAGAAGAAGGAAACTTTAACTTCAGGCATGGGTTCTCTAATGATGGGGACTTTGGGTACTATTCAGGCACAAATTATGACTTTAGTAATATAAAAGAAATCTATGGAGGATATCGAACCTTGATCTTTAGAAAGAATGATAATAGCTGGGGTATTTACGGTTATACAGATGACTTAACTAATAATCTTGGAAGTAATGTTGATGCCCTTAATATACATTACAATTCAGAAAGATTAATGCTATCATAGAAAAAAAAAGGGTGGGAGGTAAATACTTGTCACCCTTAGTCTCCTTTTTTTGCTTCCTTAGCTCAGTTGGTAGAGCAGCGAACTTGTAATTCGCAGGTCATCCGTTCGATTCGGATAGGAAGCTCCAACTTTATAAACATATATTCGTGTCAGATAGACAGATTTGTTTAGATTTAAAAATCTCTGAGAATCCCCGCCAGCAACCAGCAAACGGTGTGGCCTAGGGCCGTACCTATGCCTAATGCATGGCTACAGATTCTCATCGAGTACTTTACGTACTACCTTATATTACAATTAGTAATTTTTGTATGAACTATCTTTAACCATTTAGTACTTCCCTGTACGAAATCGTTAAAGATCTCAGTAATCCCTATAAGAAGCTATAATACACTAGTTATAGGTCCCTAAGGATTACCAGAGGAGATGCTTGCCATCTATCTTAAACATTAATACAATGTTTTTATGCTATACAACTTATACGATTTCGCAATACAATCGGTATCCTCAAATTTCTACAGCAATTTGCAGGATTCCTCATGTAGTCACGAATGTCTGATAAATATCCCGCACTGATTTGGTTACCCAAATTGACAGCACTTGGAATATTTATCGCCAGTTCCATTCTTGGAAAGAAATGGAACACCATATAAGTTAACACGGGATGTCATCTCCAGGTACCGGACCCTTAGGGCCCATGGAGGACATCCTAGTGGAGATGCTTGCCATCTATCTTTGGGGAACTAAACGTAACTATCAATTGATACTTTTATGAATCCTTAAAAAAATAATAAAAGAAAAAAAAACTTTTTTTTATTTTTGAGCAATAACTTTCAGCACGAGTATCGACGAGATGTCTCCTCGAGCTGAAGGTCCTGCTCTAGAGTACTTAATAGACTACACATATAATATAAAGTCCCTCAGTGAAGACCTGTCGAATCTGATCCGGATATAGCGCTAGGTAATAGAATCTAGCTTGCTAAATAATACATATACAAAGTCGAACTATTTCACTCTTACTTACATTCCCCAGATGATAACGATATACAGTTTGTATAATAATGAGAGAGGAGCTACCTGTAATGGGTTGCTCCTTTTGTTTTCTTAAAGAATACTTTTTAATAGAGAATAGATATACCTATGGTAGATATGCAAAGAGCAAATACCAATAATCAACCGAGCACTAGAGCACAGGTTGTAACAAGAAGAACATATAACAGACCGCTTAATAAAGAAGGTACTGTTTTTGAAACTTGGGAAGATACTGTTAACCGTGTAATAGAACATCAGGCATGGTTGTGGGAGAGAGCTAAGGGCTCAGAGCTTACTCAGAAAGAGTGGGCTGAACTCTATGAGTTTGGCGATCTAATGCTTCAAAGAAAGATTAGTGTATCAGGCAGAACCTTATGGTTAGGTGGTACACCTGTAGCCATGACACGTGAAGCTAGCCAATTTAATTGTTCGTTTACTAAAGTAGAGACCGTCTATGACGTAGTAGATGTACTATGGTTACTACTGCAGGGTTGTGGCGTGGGATTCTCCCCCGTCATAGGAACCTTAAATGGTTTTACTAATCCTATACCTGAGATAGAGGTCATTAAGACTACTCGTACTGGTAAGGGTGGAAGAGAAGATAACCTAGAGACATGGGATCCTATTAATAAGGTATGGACTATCTCTGTTGGTGATAGTGCAGAGGCATGGGCTAAGTCTATTGGAAAGCTATTGGCTGGTAAGTATCCTGCTAAGAAGTTAATACTAGATTATAGTGAGCTGAGACCTGCTGGTGAAAGACTTGCAGGATATGGTTGGATTTCCTCTGGTGATGAGGCTATATCAAAAGCCTATGTGGCCATCTCTACGATAATGAATAATCGTGCTGGTAGTCTTCTTAGAAGAATGGATATCCTTGACTTGGTGAACTGGCTAGGAACTATCTTAAGTTCAAGAAGGTCAGCTGAGATAGCATTGTTCTCTGTTGACGAACCTGAGTGGGAAGAGTTTGCTGTTGCTAAGAAGGACTGGTTTCTACATGACAATAAGCATAGAACTCAATCTAATAACTCATTAGTGTTTAGTACTAAGCCTAGTAGACAAGAATTAGAATACATATTTCAGATGATGGAAGATGCTGGTGGATCAGAACCTGGCTTCATAAATGGTGCTGCTGCTAGAGCTAGAGCTCCATGGTTTTGGGGATGTAATCCATGTGTTGAGATACTGTTGGGTAATAAGTCCTTCTGTAACCTCACTGAAGTTGATATAGCGAAGTTTAAGGGTGACACCTCTGGCTTACTAAGGGCTTTACATTTAGCTGCTAGAGCGAACTACAGACAGACCTGTGTTAATCTTAAGGATGGTATCCTTCAGGAAGCATGGCATCTTAATAATGAGTTCCTAAGGTTATGTGGTGTAGGGCTTACTGGTATTGCTTGTCGTGGTGATCTTGAAGCTTATGACTATCAGTGTATGCAAAGAGAAGCTACCTCAGCTGCTTATAGTATGGCTGATGAGTTAGGTACTCAGAGACCTAAGAATGTTACTTGTGTTAAGCCTAGTGGAACCTTGTCTAAGATAATGGATACTACTGAAGGTGTACATAAGCCTCTAGGTAAATACATATTTAATAGTATTAACTTTTCTAAGCATGATCCGCTAGTGTCTATACTGAGGAATGCTGGATACAAGGTATTCGATAATCCTCAAGACCCTAATGGTATACTAGTCACCTTTCCTGTTTCATACGATGATGTTAAATTCGATATCGTTGATGGAAAAGAAGTTAACCTTGAGTCGGCTATCAGCCAACTTAATAGGTATAAGCTACTTCAAAACAACTGGACGCAACAAAACACATCTGTAACTATTTCATACGACCTACATGAGGTTCCCGGAATCATTACATGGTTGCTGGATAATTGGGACTTATATGTTGGCGTCTCCTTCCTTTACAGGAATGATCCTACTAAGACAGCTGAAGACCTAGGTTACCTATACTTACCTCAAGACGTTGTTGATAAAGATGTTTACGATGAATATGTATCTAGGTTATCCCCTATTAATTTAGAGGCTATTACTTATACTGATACGTTTGATGAGTTACAGGATGATGAATGTGCACAAGGCGTCTGTCCCGTTAAATAATATAGTATGGGCGGAGACTAGTTTTCCGCCTATCAACCTTTACTCAGCACCTAAGCTGAAGGAGAATAAAATGAAGTTAATAGGAATAGCAGGCCTAGCTAGAAGTGGTAAGGATACTGCAGGTAAGTATCTTGCTAAAAGTTTAGGACTTGAGACCTATGCATTGGCGTCTCCTATAAAGAAGATAGTTAATGATATGTTCGGTTGGGATGAGAGACATTCTGATGGTGAACTTAAAGAGATTGGTGATCCTGTGTGGGGTTTTTCCCCGCGCAAGGCTTACCAGTTGTTCGGTACTGAATTTGGTAGAGCTCTACGTGATGACATGTGGACTAAGATGGCTGAGAATAAAGCCAAAGAACTTGGTGGACTTATAGTTACTGATGTTCGTTTTGAAAATGAAGCCTCTTGGATAAGAAGTTCTGGTGGCATAGTTATACATGTTCATAGAGATAGTATTAAGAATAAGGTTCGAGCACATGCTAGTGAAGCAGGATTAGTTCATGCGCCTACTGATTGGACTGTATGGAATAATGAATCTATTGAACAGTTCTATTCTATGCTAGACGATACCATAGAAGACATTAGGGAATACTATAATGACTGAAGAGTTTAAAAGATTTGCACTTGTTGAAGGTGAGGTATTACCATGTACCATAGAAGGCTATACGATTGAGTGTAAGGCTGTTTTAGAGAACCTTAATATAGTTCAGAACATTGTTGTTGGCGTGCTTCCTAAGGGAACTGATGCGCTCTCGAAGGTTGTTGGTGCAATCTCTACTGGTGTTGGGCCAGCTAATAGGATTAAGATAGCTAATATAATGGAAAGCATTAATGTCGAGTGGCCATTTGAAGTTAGTACTGGTATCCCAGCTTACCTTGAGGGTTGTGCTATAATAAGACATGATGGTCAGGGCGGTAGAGTTATGATGGCAGTAGAGGATCCTGATATAGATGAGTAATCAATATCATACCTTAAGATACAAGCTTGACCAGAGGGGCATCAAACCTAAAGAAGGTTGTGTGATGTCTGATACTATTAATAACCACGATGTTATTACCTCATATTTTGAGGAAGTAGATATAACAATAGCTATTGATGATTTTGGTATAGCCAACATTACTCATGTCAATGGCATAGAAGTAAAGGAAGACTAATGGAACAAGAACTTATTGTATTCAGTGCTCCATGGTGCGGACCATGTAAGATGTATAAACCTATATTAGATGAGATTAAAAAAGATCTTGATCTAACTCTTACTCAATATAATGTAGATGAAGATACGGAGATGGCTACTAAGTATGGGGTTAGAAGCGTACCTACTACTGTACTAGTTAAAGAAGACGGTACTACTGCAACCTACATAGGTGTCATGACTAAGAGCAGGTTACTAGCATGGCTGGCAAAGTAGTTTATACAGACATAGAAGATGGTGAAGTATTTGACACTATCGAAGAAGCATTATTAACAAGTTGTCACCTTTGTGGCAGTCCACTTGAGTGGGCCTTAACCGTGGTTTGGAATGATGCCGATGATAAGCCCGAGATACACGGAGAGTCTTTCTCCTGTGGGGTTACGTTTAACATAAGACCCATAGAAGAAGGATATGAAACATTAATACTCAAGAAAACTTAATTCATTCAGATAAGATTATAGGTAAGTTCGGTGACGTATCTGTGAAGATAAAAAGTGCCAAAGGGTCTTCACTAAAACATAAGCCTACTATTATACAAGCTATGGATGGTGAAGTTGATGCTATACTTTATGCTGATATTAGATTGACTGATGCTAAGAGTCATGCCAGTTCAATTACTAAAAGAATCACTAGGATAGTAGATAGCTATATTGGTCAACCTAATACTAAGGCTACTCATATAGAGATGACTAATGCCATAGAGGCTGAACTTGGATTGAGGGTTCCCGGCCTCAAGATTCTTGATGGTCAAGTTGGTAAGGATGATCAGGGCCTAGTTAATATCGGTATGATTATAGAGCAACCACCTTATGTAAAAGAACTTAAATACCATCTCATTATAGATGACAGAATCCCTAAGCCTCCCGTTAAAGATGAGTCCACTGGTGGGCTTCAGGTCTTTAGTTTAGAGGATGATGATGAGCCTCCGTTCTAATGGACTATGCTAAGCTTCGGGAACTAAAGGCTAAAAAGAAAAAGTACTACTCAAAGAAAAAATCAAAAGGAGAAATTCTCTACGGTATGGGTGGAGAGTCTCGAACTATGAACACGGTTGAAGATCGTGGAAAAAGACAGTATGGCTTTAAGAGAACGACAGTTCAGCAAAAACATCGATTACCATTATACCTAATCGATTTCAGAAAAAAGAAGGGCGTCAGATGTTACAAGCACATGGGTTATATCTACACATCTACGCTCAATAAAAAACACAAGGACAAGGATATAAACGGGTTGCTGTCCTTGTTATATACCTCCTACCAAGAACCTTTGTCACTTATAGAAGACTATAAGTTTGGTTTCAGAGATCCCATATTCGCAAGAATAGTATCCCTCACAGGTATAATGAAAGACGACAGTAGACTAGACTTATTTATATCTAACTACGATGAACTATTAATTGATACCCTATTGAAATTTATATCAAAACTAGATAACTATATAGCATCAAAACGAATAACATTTTATTCATATGCAGCTAACGTAATCCCATATCGCTTCATGTCTCAATTCCT
>Ga0102814_10001304_pt1 | contig 17734 bp, 20 predicted proteins | sample ColrivemetaGS741_FD_79112 | JGI IMG/M metagenome (GOLD analysis project Ga0102814, IMG submission 79112) | Estuarine microbial communities from the Columbia River estuary - Flood tide ETM metaG S.741 | ecosystem: Environmental > Aquatic > Marine > Intertidal zone > Estuary | place: USA... | reverse complement strand
TCATTCTCTATCCCAGAAAGCTCTCCTTTCAATTCTAAGAGCTTTTCTTGCTGATCGAGTATAGTTTCAAGGTTAGTGCCTAAAGTCGCTAATTTCGTCTGTAATTTGCTTATATCGTTATCTACTAGCTGTTGTTTTATTAACTGTATATCTTCTTGCATAGGTTGCACATCTGGTACTTTAATTGATTCAACTGCTTCTAGTCTAGAATATAATGAACTAGCTGTCCAAACGCCACCGCCAATGGTAGAGCCTATGGCTAAGACCACTGCTATCCATGCACCTTTAAACGTCTGACCGCCAATCTTTAATTCGCTATCTTCAATACCCACTACATTCTTCTCCATACATGAAACAGCTATAGCCCTGACCTAATGGTGAAGTCTGGAAAAACTCTGACTCACTGCCAGCAATTAGAACCTCTGCCTCAGAAACATATAAATCCAAACCAATACCATCGCTACCATTTAAGTATACAGCAGTTGCGTTATTTGTATTAGCCCACGACATAGATACCCACTGATTAGCTGTGCTGTAATTTAGGTTAGCTTGCTCTGCTGTTGTGTTGTTGTTCTCTGCGCCCTGCTGTAGAAAATCTACTGCTTCGGTATTAGCCGCCACTGCAATGAATGCTGATGCGTTGTTAGCGTGAGTCTCAATGTTGTCTACAGAGTCGTTGTAGGTATCTACCTGCTCTTGGCTGATGGTTAGCATTTCCTGATTCTCTGCTACAAACTCTTGCACCTGTTCTTGTTCAGCAGGGCTTTCAGCAGTCTCAGCCATCTCAGCTACCTGCGCCACCTGTACCATTTCAACAACTACCTCGGTGAACACGTCTACAGCATCGGTCATTAAGCTCAATTCTTCGCTCGCTCTTTCTTCTAGTACGCTTTGAACAGAGCCGTAGGGTAGATAAAACTGCATACCATTGAGAGCATTATTGTAGGCTTGGAGTTGTTCGCTAGATATATGTGCTGTACTGGATAGCGTACCATCTGACAAAGCATCGCCATGATGTGCGTATTCCTGTGCCGCACCTACCAGTTTAATGCCAGTTGTCATTTGATCGACAATGGCAGATGAGCTATCTATTAAGTCATTCAGCGGATCGCTTTGAGCTACGGAACTTATCGCTAATAGACATAGTATCTTCTTCAACATCTTCTGTTACCTCTCCAATATTTAGGATGCCTTTGTAGTAATCGGCATTGTTTTTGTAGTCAGGAATATATAGTTCTGGCTTCGACTTAATAGCCAAGAATGCTCGTTTCCCCACGACCAACCTAGAGTTTTGGATTATCGGACAAGGACTGCCCGCAAGTAGCATACTGCGAAATACTTTAACGCTATCGCATAGGCGGGATATAGCCGCCACTTTCATGTTCAAATCAGATAATAATTTACTTTCTTTGAGCCTAACGCAGTTTTCATCTACCTCATAACTGCCCTGACTAAAGCCAACACCTACTGTCTGCAAGCTACCGCCTGTGCCTTTTAGACAGGTATCCATACCATTAGACATATAGCTAGGAGTTATTGCAGAGCCAACAGGTATCTCTGAACTACTGCCAGCACCATTATAATTATTGGTAGTGCTGTCGTCAGAGTTATTAGAACTGACCGTACTGCTATCTCCGTTATAAGTATTTAACGAACCCTCTTGCTGATTCGCAAAAGCTACACTAGCAAACAAACATAGGATAGCTATAAGCCAATTATTCACCGCTCATGCGTTCCATTATTTCTCTAATGTGAGTGATATTCTCATCTATTCTAGCTAGAGATACTTCTTGATTCTGTACGCTTCTAGATAGGGTTTCGATCTTGGCTTCATTGCGAGCAATATCTTTAGCGTTTTCAGCAACACTACCATTTAGCTTTGACTGGAAGTCAATAAAATAAATAGCCTGTATTACAAGAACAAGTATTACGCTAGGTGGTATGTTTTTCAGAAAGTTCATTAGTTTATTACCAATTTAGTTTCAACAAATAGTGGCGCTGTTTCTCTTATTTCTTTGCTCACAACCCAAGAAAATTCTTTTTTTACATGATCCCATTTTGCATCTTTTCTTTTTAGTCGCAACGCATCTTGATTGAAACTTCTGAAGCCATAGTATCTAATCATTTCAATCCACTCCCAACCGCCATTATATACATCGCCATCAAACTTTAGCGTATATGTGTAAATGTTAGAGCCATTGTATACATTATATAAAGATAATAATTTACCATTTTTATATATAGTTGGCACATCTTCATCTTGGAAGCTACCACTATTATATCCTACAGGTCGTAGTGGATTGACTCCAAATTCGTTTCCTTCAAAATAAAAATATGGGTCAACAATCGTCTCATGCTTGAACGAGCCAAATGTAGCATTTTGTATGTTTACATTTGTTGTTGTAATGCTAACATTTTGATTATATCGATTATACAGTATTTTATTATTGCTATCTAAGAAAGGATTATAATCGTTCCAGTTTGTTCCAGCTTCATGTAACAAGTTTGTTTTAGCATCGTCTAGCATTTTAGTTTTTAACTGCGATGGGGTTAAGTTAGGATTTGCAGATAAATAACAAGATGCTACACCTACCATGTTTGGTGTGGCGCAACTAGTGCCAGTAAATATTCTAGCTTTGAAATTGGAGTCATCAGGATAAGTGAATGTGCTATCCTTGTCTGCAATCCATGTGCTTTGAGCCGATCCGCAGTGCGTTGCTGAATACATATCAACTGCACTTCCTCTTTCAGAATAATTGATTAATTGATCTTTTTTGCTACCGCCTGAGCCATGCATATCAACATCCATAGCTCCAACCTCAAAAGCATCCTTAAAATAAGGGGATGCAGGTCTATTGTAGTAATATTCCCTAGTATTAAGAGTGCCTGTTGTTATATTAACTGGTGAGTAATATTCAACACTAGCAAAGTTGTCATATTCATGATGATCAGGAGACACAACCCTATGTCCGTTATTTCCTGCGGCATTAAATATGTGTATTCCTGCATCGTGCATTTCTTCTATCATTGCATCAATAGCAAAGTCCTGCACATTACCTAGAACGTGCAAAGCAAGAGATGGGCCGCTATAATCTGAAGGTGTAGAATTAAATGGATTTATTCGCATTTGTGCATAATTAGCAATGAACTGGTCGCTAAAGCTGTTGTTATTCCATACTGTGTAATCATCCCCTTCGTTTAATCTAAATCTGCCACCAGTTACTTCACTATAACGATGTTCTCTACCGCGCATAGCCCAACTGTTATTTAGTATAGTTGGTCTATTGTTGCCTTTACGATTATGCCAATAAATTAATGTATCAAACCAATCGGTAAAAGTCATATTCCAGCCAACACCATCAATGTTGGCTTTTGCAAAATATATATGCGCTTTTTTTGCTATCCCGAACCTTTTACCTGCGGCTATAGATGCACAACTAGTACCATGTCCATTATAATCTCTGTAGTAAAACTCAGGCTGATGCGCCAATGAAAATGTCGGCCTATCATAATAGCTGTCTAAAACGCCATTATTAGCTTTTAAAAAAACATCCCACCAATTTATTTGCTGTACTCTGCTTAATCCATTTTCATCATTAAAATCTGGATGCTTTGGGTCAAGTCCACTGTCCATAACAACAATATCAACACCCTCACCAGATAAGTTAAAATCTAAACTTTCATTTCCTTCTGTTAGTGAACCATTGTCGTTATAGTTAGATAAGTTTTCTTCTGTATGCCTCTTTAGCCCCCAATTACCAAAATTAGAATCTGTTGTTTCTGTTCTTGTGAAGTTATGATTAGAAATCTGGGTATGCGTAGCAAAAATATCATCTCTTTCAGTATAATCAAGCTGAACAGATTGCACCCTGCTGTCGTTTTTAAGAGTCTCGGCTTCATCGTCAGTCAGCAAAAAAGTTGTTACTCGTTTAGAGTTTTTTAAAGGACTGCTAACAGCAACTTCTCTGTCAGGTATATTTGCTATATTTGTTTGCGATACTAAATCTGCATCTATCTCAGATACATCAACGCTTTTTTTACTTATTACATTATATTTACGCTTCATAGATTGTAATTTTTAAAAGACCCAAAGGATTATGTACAAGAGCAGTTCTTACGTGAATTAAATTAATTCGCCATTTATTAGTGGTCTCTGTCGAATGGTCTACAACTGATGTAACTGTATGCAAAGAGCTATCTTTATCATTAAAAGATGCTTCGATAAAAATATCAGTAGTTTTAGTCCAGCTAGAATTTAACTGAACTTCCATATAATAATCGTTACTATCCTTTTTATAAACATATTGAACTCCAGTAATTTCTGAAGTTACAAAGTGCTGACCATCCTGAACGCCAGTCTGGAAATCCGCATTAATGTTGATAGTTTGTGTAGCAAAATAACCTTTACCTACATCCGTTCCTGCAAGCAAATTTCCGTTTATATACAATCCCTCTGGCGCGGATATATTAAAAGTAGATGAGCTTGTTATCTGTGGTTGTCCTGCACCAGTTATATCTAGCTGTTGTGCATCAAGCGTACCAGTTGTAGTAAGATCATCATCTACAGTTACAGTATCGCCAGAGCTAGTTATGGTGCTTTGGCTAAATGAAATATCGCCAGTCTGCCCTGCTGTGTTAATAGTAGACCAGCTAAGCTGTGACCCATCGGTGGTTAAGAATTTGCCTGTGTGGGTATCTTGTGTAGGTATAGTTGAGTCAGGCAAAGTCCAGCTTTCTGAAACTCCATTGCTTGATAAAAACTTACCATTAGTGTCTGCGCTTTGCTCTGGAAAGGCATCAACCTCGCCCCAACTTAAAGCTCCGTTAAATGTAGTTAAAAACTTGCCATCGTTATTTTCTTGATTTGGCAATAAATCAACTTCTGCCCAACTAGCTTCAGTGCCATTCGTTGTTAAAAATTTACTACTATTATCTGTTTGAACAGGTAAAGATGCTGTGGATAAATCAACCCAATTTGCATCTGCTCCATCACTGGTTAAAACATACCCATCTGTTGATACGCTTTGTTCGGGCAAGCCGTCAGGATTTGCAGATATAGTTAAAGTGCCATCGCCTGCCGCAGTTAGGTTAATAGCCTGACCCGCATTAATCCTGCAAGAATTGACAGAATTAATATCAACAGTATCATTTTTTATTCTTATCGCGACATCATCGCCCAGTTGGGTGAAGTTATTACTAATATTTAAATCTCTATTTCTAAAAACACCATTTTCATCTTGCGTTACAAACTTTTCATGTCCTGAACCAGCAGGTATATTTGCGCCACCGCCGCCCAATGCTATTGCATCAGCTACAAACTTAGTAGTAGCTAATCTATTATCGCTAGTTCCTAAAGGAGCTGTTTCAGTCCAACATTCAGTGTGCAACTTTACAGTCCTGTTTCGTTCTAAATTTCCTACAAAATATGTTGAATCATCTTGCTCTCTTGTTGCTAAAGTTCGTGAGCCTAATGTTTGATGACTCATCTGCAGTTGTGGCGCAAGAGATACTGATTGTATTGTAGGACTTAATTGAAAGGTAGATTCTCCAATCATCATTATCGGCAGAGATTCGTTGGTTTCAGGGTCTGTAGAATAAAATATAACAGCACCACCGCCTGCCAAGTAATTTTGGTTAACTCCCTCAATAGTTATCTTTTTACTGCTGTATATACTTGCACTGCCAGTATAAGGCGAATCAAAAGTTATGCCTGAGTTGTCTTGCCCTAACAAGTAATCGTGATCTACATCTATCTTATATTGTATGTTGTTTGGATCTGATGGATTAATTATTGAGATGTCAATACTGTCTGAGTTGTTTAATCTTGCAGACTTTTGTGTTTGTATATACTGCAAGCCATCTACTTCTGTTATAGCTATGTTTTGACCTGCATAGTAGGTCGTAGCATCAATATTAGCTGAATTAATATTTACACTTTGCTCAGTAGTCCAATCTATGTACTTATTAGCCGCGTAATCAGTTAGGTCTGTACTAGCTAAATTAACAACTCCTGTATAGCTATTTACAGAATTAACGCCACTAGACTGCGCCAACTCTGTATAGTCAGCCATCGTGCCTGCTGTGCCGCCATTGTGAATATAGGTTTTGTTTTCGTCAGCACGAATTACAACATCACCCTGATTTGGTGTAGGGTCTAATGCTAGATGTTCAGTTTCGTTAGCCGCAGTATAAACATCAGTAAGGCTTACTGCGCTTGCAGATATTTCACCTGTTTCTGATATAGATATGTTTTGACCGGCTTGTAATGCACCTAATACATCAGCGTTAATAGCACCCTCAGAGATATTTACATTACTACCTGCAGTAAGTTTGTTAGCTTCCGCCTGTACGTTATCTAATTTATTTTTTAGGGTAGTAGTAAATTGTGGGTCAGCACCTATTTCATCTAATGCGCCTTGCACTGTAGTCGCTGTAATGTGACCAGTAGCATCTGAACTAATTGCATCTGCTGAACTAGCCTGACTAAATGCAACATTAACTACGCCTAGTTCAATTGTGCTAGGAGTAATAGTTAGGCTTGTTTCAGTGTCAGTAACCGAAAGGTCTGTGACATCTTTAGTGACAGATACAGTAATAGTCATTATCGCGTAACCTCTGGGTTTATAGTTACTTTGCCTTGCATAAGTCTAGTTACAGAAGTTTCACTTCCTGCATCGCCCTCAAATATTTCTAAATCATAAAAATAAACACCAGCAGTCAAAGCTGAACTTACTGTATGCGATAGCTTCATAATAACTACTCCACTGCTTGCACTAGTTAAATCAAACGTAAAGTCAGTTTTCTGAGAATCAGGTGAGTCAATAGATGGTCGCATTGATGCTCTTGCGCCAAATCCATTCAAGTTTTTAGGGTTTCCGCTTTCTCTTACTGTTACAGCTGTGCTAAAGCTAGAACCCTGATCTATTTCAAGATCGTATTTTGCGGCTGTCATGTTGTTCTCCAGTTATGTATTCAACGATTATATCACTAGAGCAAACTGTTTTGCTATTTGTCTACAACCGCATAAATTTTGTATTCATCAGGGCTGAGTCGGTGTGCAAAGAAAAATTGAAATATATCTGTATTGTTTTGCTCAATCTCAGTTAACCTTTCCATAGAATCTAAAACATCAGCATCTAATTCATGTTCTTCAAATATAGTGTCAATATATTCACCTGTATCTTGGCTGATTGTTTGATAGCCTGTAATTATCATAAATTAACCTTTATATGCTCGTCATTCGGAAACTTGTGTCAAAAATCTTTATGTATTGATTAAATCTATTGTATACACGTATTCTTAAAAATGCCCTTTCGTGGTATTTTCCAAGATTAACTGTATGACTAAAAGCCGAATAACCATTGTAATATATAGCTATCATATTATTATAGTTGTAATCAAAAAAAACATAGCTTCCAGTTGAGCTAGTGCCATATGGTTTAGCATAAAGGTCAGTAGGCGTACCACTTGGCACAAAATTGCTAGGGTATGCACTCAATTCAACGAATGTTTCAATAGACCTTTTTTTAACAGAAACGTCATTGAAATACATCTGGATTCCAGAAGAGTGATTAATCAGCCTAATTATAATATAAGCAGTAGTTCCATATGCCCTTGCTTCGGCAGTTATATTCCCTTGCACTTCTTCAATAACTTCAAAGCCATCTTCATAATTACTAGTCGGGCTAATGTATGCTTTATATCTGCGCGAACTATTGCCATTACTACTGTTGATTTCTACAACATATTCTGCGCCATCTTCTATGTTAAATTCTTGATAAAACACTGCATCTTTTGTTGGGTCGCCTTGAGCAATAGTTAAAAGCCCGTTAGATGCGCTGGTATTTGTTTCATTCTCAAAAGTCCAATCAGCCAAACCACTATTGAAAGAGTTGTTAGATAGTATTTCTGACCCTAAAGTTGAATTTGTGTAAGTAAGACCTAATGACCTCGTATTTGTAGCATCACCTATGCTAGTGCCATAAATTTTATCAGAAACATCGCCATCGAATTTCACCAACTGCCAATATTGTCTAGGGTTGCTATGGTGTGTAGCAGTCCCTATTAGCTCTAATAGCGGATCGTGTGGCTTTTTAACCTCTGTTTGAAATCTAAAATAATCCATTTGGTCGGTAGAAGTTCCTGAATAGCCAGTAGCATACCCAGAAAAATCTAGCGTTCTATGTTTTTTGACGTTACCTTCTGTAGCGGGAAATTCAAAAGTCATTATCGTTTGTGTGGCATATCTTTGTATCGATTGTGTGGTCTCATCAAGTCTAGCAGTATACAGCTCTGCTGTTGCGCCCTTTAGTTTTTCCTTTGATATTGTATTGTCAGCAATCTTAGACCCTGTAATGGTATCGTCTGCTAACTGATCGCCCTCTATAGTGCCATCAATAATAGTGTTGCCACTGAGCTTACTTTTCTTTTGCGACCAACTCATTATAGTACCCTTGCTGTAAGTGCTATTTCTACTTCTGCTTGCTTTACTACATCGCCAATACCAGCGCCAGTAACTGTCCATGATGCTGTGACTGTAGTCTTTAACTGAGAGTAGCCAATATTAGCTGTGCTTCTTTCTAGCTTAACTTTAACATATTTACGACCAGCATCAGTTAGATTTGTCCCAGTAAATCCTGTGTATGTTTCTGTCACTCCAGTTGCAGGTACGCCATCTTTGTCTGACTCAGTATGTGCAAAAGTAACAGTCTCAGTAACGCTTTCAGGTAGAAACAAAGTATATTCTTGTACTGCATCATCTAATTTAGCTTTTAGTGATGCTGTGTCAATTTCTGCCGCAAATGACTCTTGCGAGCTTATTCTAACAATAGCAAACTGCAGATTCCTATTTTGACTTGTAAAGTCTAATGTCTTAACACCAGTGGTTGAGTATGTTTGACTTCCAATAGAGACTCCATTTTCATAAACAGCCAGAATAACATCTCCTGTTATAGATAAAATATCAATAGATGCGGTGTGATTACCTATTGTATCTGTTTGCACATCTTGCCATATGAAACCACTACCAGTAGGGGGGTTATCGTAGACTAATTTACCGCCTGTTATTTCCCACTGCGGGTTAGATGGTAAAATCCAAGCTGATGTGTCGCTAAATGTTCCATTAGTTAGTAGCTCTGGTAAAGCAGTAACATCTACTTCTTCAGCGTATTCATCAGTAGTAGCAACAACCATAAAGTTGTCAGAAGTGAACTGGTATTCAGCAGAGTTTATAGGGTCATTGTTACCATCGACTTGTACGTACAAAATCTCTAAACCATTCTGTACCTGTACGCCATGATCTCTTACTAGCTGTGTGAGATACGCTTCAGTTGGTGTAGCCTGAGTTCCATAGAAAGTCAAAGTAGGCTCTATTGGCTCGTCTGGGAACAGTGTACTAGCCTTAACATTACTAAGCCCTAAAACAGGGCTTAAATAGCCTCTTAGGTTTTCCGCATAAATAGAAATGTTTGTAGCTTCACCGTTCAAACCTCTAGTTCTATCTGATACCTTTATAAGCTGTTCAGTAGATGTTGTGTAATATGTATTTCTAGTCTTGTTAGATATAGAGTCTACTTTAATTACATACTGCTTAAAGTACGGCTCATAAGGTGTTGCACCATCATCTTCTTCCACGCCATCCCAGACTAGCTTAACTTGCTTAATACCCTTTCGAACACGCTTATCGTATGCGTATATCTTTGCGTTAGTAGGAGCAACAACTTCTGTACCTGTATAAACGTCAGGTGCAGTAGGTACAACAAAGCTCCCTGCGCTAGTGCCAGTCCAGTCATCTACATCTTCATTCTCTACAGCATCTATCTCAACTAAGATGCCTCTCTCAGGATCAGGCACAATTCGTAGATTAGTTATCTCAAATATCTTAGGGCTACCAGTAGTCCAACCAAAGCGTGAATTAATAACCTTAACATTGTCGCCAACCTTGTACTTTAAGCCAGACAGATTAAGTTGCATACTAATGCTCATCTGTAGTCTAGACTTCTTCATAGTCAGATAAGCTATTCTCTGCGCTCGCTTGTTCTCAGTAGTCATTGGCAGGGTTAAATCAAGTGCTAACTCCTCGCCATCATCTGTGACGTATTGAGCAACAGACTGTGTCGGGTAATCAGCTACAACGTAGTTATTTTCAGTAGATACAAACTTACCTTTAACTGAGTTATACAAAGATGATCTGCTACGCTTAGTAGATACTTTGATAGGTGCAACAATTACATCTTCATCAATAGCATCTGCAACAGGCGTAACATATTTTTGAGCAAGTATATAAAACTTGCCATCTGACCAGTGTAGGCTACCCATCATGCTAGTTAGAATGTTTTCTACGTTAGACTTGATGCTTGAAGCGGAATCTAGCACGCCATCGCAAGTGTACTTTTTCTGATTGCTTACACCGCCAATAGGCATATTTTCATCGCATATATTAGCCGCAGTAGTTAGCGCAGTGGTATCTATCTTAGATGCTGACTCGCCTAGACCATACTTAGTGTCTTTTAGATAGTCATTAAGAATAAGCGCAGGGTTATCAGACCAAGCTGTTGAACTATCTCTTGGGTCGTATACTTTCTTGCCCTTAATTACGCATGAAATATTAGGCACGCCAGATACATACTTTGTTCTGTCGTAGTCTAAACGTGCGTAGATGTAGGCTGTATCTAATAGCTTGTGACTGTTAGACCAACCAGTTGCCGCGCCTACCAAAGTTTGATCTGCTGTAGTCTGTGAGCCATCGTGAAAGCTAAGTAAGCAGTGGTCATCCCAGTCGTTTAAATAGCTTCCACCATCCCAAACCTTTTCATCACCAAAATATACTTCTTCAAAACTTTCTATCTCATGCCCTGCAACAGCAATAACCATGTGTAGATAGTTGTTGTTAGTATCACTGGTGTTAAAGAATACAATTGTGCCGCCTACTCGTGCAGTGCCATAGACTATCTTTCTGGTGCTTGCTGGATCGCGCACATTAAAGTTAATACCATCCATAGTATTCAATTCAGGCTGACCAAATAGGGAGCGACTAACCGCACCTAATACAGCAAAGGTAGCAGTCATAGCAAGAAATGCTTGCATACCAAACATTGTTGTGCCGAAAAGAGTGATGCCAGCCGACCCTGCTAATAGAGTTGAAGTTAATGCTGAAAATGCCGATACTGCCATAATTAACCTATATATTTAGAATATAAACGCTCAATCAGATTATAACCCATTCGATCCATTAAACTATCAAAAGGCGCATGAACTTTAGTGTTTATATTGATTACACTAACACCCATCTCTTTTAATCTGCTTTCTGCGTATTTGATTAGCTTAAATCCTGTCATGCCAGCGCGTTTGTCTGGTCTAACATATATCACATCGTTGTTGGCAAACAGGTGATCTTTGTAGTGTATGTTTCTTGATACTACAGCTATAAAATATCCGACTAACTCACTATTGTCTCTGGCCGTGAATATCTTTAGATTACCTGCAAAGTAAAGTTTTTGATACTCATCCCAGTCAGGGTTCAACTTAATCTTGTCTTTGTTTACTGCAATCTGTTTCCAGTGTTGTTCGATTAGCGGCTTAATATCATCTTTGATGTTGGTGTAAGATTCCTCTCGATATTCCATGCCTTTCCCCTGTAGTTATTACTTAGCTTGCTGTGATGCTGGCTTGATAGTCTCTCCACCCCATGTGATATCTTTTTCTGCAATGCTTGCAACGTAATCAAAACCCTCATCTGCTGGGTGGTCTGCACGTTGGTCTGCACTGTTATATCTTCTGGTCTTGCTTCTGCCTAACTGGATTAGCTTGTTTTCTACAGAAAGATTAATAGTAGATGTTTCTCCACCCTCATCAATAGTTAAAACATCCATAAAACCTGAAAAGATAGTAACAGGTGTATTGTGTATATCTCCGAAGCTATCGAATATACCAAGTTTAATTGTAACTTCTTTTCCTTGATATTCTTCTGTTAGTGCTTTAGTGAGCAGGGTTGTGCCATTAATACCAGATAGGTTGATAGTAATACCTTTAGCACCTAAGTCTTGCGATTCTTCTATAGCGTTAAATCCTAGCAACTCACCAACACCAAGATAGTCAGTGCTGGCATAGTTTAAATCGCCATAACCTGACCATAGGTAGATAGGTGAGCTAAACTCTAGGTCTATAAGTAAGAAAGGTCTGACAACAGTATTTTCAACTGCTGTCTCCATATCGGCATGAAGTCCTCTACTCATTAGATAACCTCAACGCAAGCAAAGGTAAATGGTGTTAACTGGCTTGTACCAGTAGACCAATTCACATCGTTAGTAGCAAGTCTCCATGTTCCTAAAGGCTGTGTAAAATCGACTGTAGCACCACTAGCATCAGCGCGTAATGGCGGCTGTATTTCAACGTCAGTTGTGCCTGTTTCAGTAGTTATGTATAACCTGTTGGCTATTGAGAAATATGTGCCTGCTGGCACTTCACCACTAAAGGTAATATCAGTATCGCCCTTGTTACCTGTAGCGGTTCTAGACAATGTGCTAGTCTGTAGTGGATTACCTAGCGTAAACGTGCCTTTACGACCCTCTAAGCCAATTAAGAACGCTTGGAATACCTGTGCCTCACTTTGGGTTAGAGGCGGTATAGTGACCTGTGCTTCCCATTTAGCACCACCAAAATCATGCACTTGTTGAGCATAACTAAATGGCGACTCTGAGAATGCAACAGATTTGCGGAAGCTTAAATCAAACTTAGCTATACCGACTGATGGAAAGGTAAGCGGATAAGATAATGACATTCTATGCTCCTAGTAGGGCTTTACTGTAGCTACCGCCTCTAGCCCTAGCATCTGCCACTGCTGACTTGGTCGCCTCTTGTATCTGTGGCATTAGGTTTGATATTTCTGCCCTAACAGTTTGCTGTACGCCTGTGCTTACATTGATGGTCTGATTAACTACTACACCACTGCCGCCACCTAATTCGTTATTAGGTATTATAGAGCCTGACTGGTTAGGAACAAACAACTCTTGCCCTCGCTCACCTACCATGTATGGCTGACCTGCCTGTACAGAACCGCCAATAGCTTTTGGGCCTGCAGTTTCACTTGCAGGAATACCAAGTTTAGCCCCAACAACTTCCATTAGTGGCTTTGTGATGTGATATTGAATCATCATCTTAATTAAGCTATTTATAACGCTCTTAGCCATATCTTTCATAGCATCACTAAAGCTCTTAGCACCAGTGATAGCATCGGTAAAGCCGTTAGTTACGCCATCGCTTAATTGTTTTGCAACTCCCATCATGCCATCTTCTAGGGTTGGCATTTGATTAGCTACTGTAGAAATAGCATCGCCAAACTGACCAAATAAAGTGCTAGTTGTGCCAGTTGTATTATTCAGGTCTTTTCCAGTAGTAGATGTAAAATCTAGATTATGTGCAAACTCATTTAGCTTAGCGCCTATGTCTGCAATTTTATCTGATAGATCAGTGCTAAAAATTCTTTCTAAAGGCTTATCTGTAAACTCCTGATATATATGTCCAATGCCATTACCAAAAGCCTCTAACGCTCTTACGCCCTCTGACAAACTAACCAAGAACGTAGCAAAAGACTCAACAAAGTTAACAATAGTTTCTTGTGCAAACTTTTCTATTGATCCGCCAGTGCCTTCAATAGCTTCTTTTAACGCGCCAAGTATATTAGTAGATAATCTCTCAATGACTGGTGCAAGTGCCGCTACGATCTGGTCTTTGATGCCTCTGAACAAGGTAAACAATCTAGTCAGCGCATCATTGGCTTTTTGTACATTATCAGCCGCTAGTTTTGACATTACGACGCCAAGAGTTTCAGCTTCGGCAAACATAGCATTAAGACCATCTTTACCTAGCGCAAGGGTGTTTACTAATGCCGCACCCTCAGAGTCAAATAGCTTAAATGCTAGTGCTAGTTTCTCAGCTTCTGGTCTAGCCTCAGAGAACGCATCAGATAGGGCAAGCATTCTTTCGCTTAATGGCATATTAACTAACGCTTTAGCATCTAAGCCTAGTTCTTTTAGTGCCGCCTTTGCTTCACCTGTACCTTTTGCCGCTTCCGCAGTACGTCTAGTAAAACGCTGTAAAGCCATATCCATTGTGGTCGCAGATACGCCAGTTAAGTCAGCCGCATATCTCAGCTTACTTAATTCCTCTGTCGTTGTACCAATCTTGGATGCGGTTTTAGCTAGAGCATCTGTAGTTTGAATAGACTGCCTAATTAACAGACCTAAACCAACAGCACCAACAACACCTGCTAGAGCAGTTTTCATGCTAAATATAGCACTACCTACAGCCTTTATACCTCTTGCGGCAGATGCAAATGCGCCCTTAGTTTTATCAAGGGCTTTGATGGTAATGTTTAAGTTCTGGTTAGCCATTAGAATCCTTTAGTATCTGGTAGTATGCCATCCACTCATTGAACTCAGTAACGCTTATCTGCTCTACTTCTTCAATGGTCATATGTAGCCGATCAGCCAAAGATATAAGATTCATTCTCTGGTGATCGGTTTTTAGTTTTTTGCTAGATCTTCCTCTGACTCTATCTCAGCAAACATCTGGTTAGCAATCTCTGATATAACATCAGTTTGCTCTCCCATCAGTTCAATCTTATCGTCAGCCGCAGTAAACAACTTCTCACCACTTTGATCTTCAGCTTTCATAATAATCAGATCAACCATAGCGGCAATCGTAGTATTAGTTAAGAAGTTAGGGTGCTTCTTCTGTAGCACGTTAAGATCATAACAGGTAATAGGTCTGCTATATAACTTAAATGCGCCAGAATCGTCACCCCACTCAGGAACAACTACTTCACGTACCTTAACTTCTCGTCGCTTGCGTAACTCTTTTGCTAATCCCATGATTTATAACTCCCCTAAGTTATGCTGTTGCTTCGGTTACTGCACCTGATACTTGGATTGAGAAACTAGCTTCAACCATACCATCGAAAGATGTGGTAATTGATTTGCTAGTAACAATGCCCTCACCTGAATAGTATTTCTCACCAGCTCCAGTGCCAGTGGGATAGATTTCAAAGTCAATAACATTTCTACCGTCTAGTTCTAGTTGCTGTGGATCTGAATCATCCCAGTAGCATTCAATGCTTACTGTAGAGCTTTCTAGACCTGCAAGATAAGTACGAGCAGAATCGCCCATAACGCTATCTTCAATAGTGTCTGCTGATGTTTCAATGCTAAATGTACGGACTTCACCAACAACTGCAACGGCACCTGAATCATCCGCGTCTCTGATTTTTACTACTCCGCTTGAACCTGTTTTTGTAGCCATTTGTATTACCTCGTAAAGTTAAAGTGTACCGCGTTGATACTGATACAGTACGCGGAGAGTTATTATGACCCCACCAATGGGATCAATAGAACCTTCATCTGTCTCAATGCTTACTATTTGCGTATCCAGTGCATGACCGCCACGCGTTCTATCTACATCAAGAGCTTCTTCTACAGCCTCTATGATATTATTTCTAGCAGTATCTACAATCTGCCCTTTAACATAACATATAAGCTGATAATTAATCGTTGCCATTCTTTGCGACATTGAGCCGCCAACTGTACTATCCTCTCTATCCTCGTCAGAGCTTCTTACCAATACAGCAGGAAACTGTGCGTTAGATAGCTTATCAAAATCAAATGGCTCTCTGGTCGCATATTTTACCGCTACAGGCGTTTTAACTGCCTTAATGGTATCAACCAAGTTTGAAGCTATATCTTCTCTTATGCTCATAGAATCGCCTTAAAGAATACGTTAGCAAGTTGCTTCTCTTCTTTTCTGTTAAAACCAAAAAACGGTCTAGTCTTATTGTTCATAGCCGCCTTTTTAGATTCTTCTGCTCTAGTGAAAAAGATTGTGGCTTTCTTTCTATCTGCCTTACTTGTCATAGAGCCTAGCATTCGCCCAGTAAACTGTAGATCAACATTAGAGCCTCTACCTTTACCACGCCTAAATGCGTTGTACTTCTCTGAGTATGGCTTAAACGCCCCACCCTTGTAACCAATTCCTGCATCCGTTCTATCTTCTATTATATTAATACCTGCCAAAGCCGTACGCGATAACGCGCGCTTCATGCCTTTATCAATATCTTTCCCTTTCTTCTTTAATGCCGCTTCTACTTTCTTGGCATTAGAAGTAACTTTTACCTGCATTATCTACTCAGTCTACCAGTGTGAACAGGCTTTTTCTCTGCCTGTGTGAGACTGCCATCATTGTCAGCATCGTATTCAACACCATCTCTTAGTATGGCTTCTAGTTCTTCGCCATAACGAGACTTGTAGAAAGTGATCATGCTTTGGTATCTATCGCCATCAACCCAGTTAGTAAGTTGTGGTAAAGCGTACTTCCATAATACTAAGTAGGCCGCGCATCTGGTGAACTGTGACGTAGTCAGGTAATCAGTATTGATATCACCTGTTAACCCTTTCCTGTCCCACCAGTTAATGCGTAGTTCTCGTACAATGTCGCTTTGAGCCTTTGTATGCTCTCCACTGAATGACGTAATACCTAATTCTAAAATATCAGGCACTAATGAAATCAAATCTGAGTCTGTACTAAATGCCATTACCATTTCACCTTATCTGCCCAATAAGCCGCTGACATCTTGCCTTTGGCTATGTTCTTAGCGTGTCGCGCTTTAAACGCCTTACGCTTTGCTTTATCTGCCGCTGATTCGTTTTTTCTAGGTGGCTTGTTATCTGCCCCCTGCTGACCGAATCTTATCAGTTTAACCTTATCTCCATCTTTAGCTAATACGGCGTGAGACTTAGTCTTATGACCAGATGTCCGCTTTGGCTTGTTATAGCCGTTGAACCTTTCGCCTCTATATGTAATCGCCATATTAACCTCAGAAAAAGAATAGCCCCCACCGAAGTAGGGGCATTCACACTTAGATAGATGACTCTAGGTGTAGTTCAACACCATAGGCATCGTCTAACGTATCAACACCATATACAGCAGTGGCGTTCAACTCGTTAGCGCGCAGAGATGCATCACGCTGTACTTCAAGGTTGAAGTCGCGCTTCAATGCAATCGCAAGTGCTTCTGGAGCAAATACTGCGCCTTTAGAAGCATCACCTGCAACAGCAACATTTCTGCTTTCATAAACATTAACGCCAGCTATTGTGCCTACATAACCTGTACGCATAGCTTCGTTCTGAATGTCGCCACCATTAGGGTCAGCAAATGTGCTAGTTAGGTTAGCTTTCATATTGTAAGCCGCTAATGGATTTACAACACAAGCAAGCTGTCCAATCGCACCAGCGTTACGGAGTTTAGCAACAGCCTCAAAAATGTGAGCCGCAGTAAATTCAGTAGTAGCACCGCCAACAGATGTAGTAAAGTCATCAAACAAAGCAATCAAGTCTTTGTCAATCTTAGTAGCGATAGCGTTACCAAGAACAGTACCTAACTCATCAGCAGGGTTGCCAGCGCCCATAGCCGCTAGGTCAGTAAGAACAACCTGTGCGCCTACTTCGCCAACAGTTACAGATACAGATGAAGTGCTAACAGCAGTTGAAGCCATGTCAGTTCCTTCAGTTAAGCCAGCCGCCGCAATTGCAGGGTACTTAGGAATCTGAATTGTTTTGCCAGCTTGACCAGCAATGTTGTACTGAGTTACAAGACCTAACATTAGGGATTGTTCTTCAGCAGTGAAACGAGCCTGTGCAATAATATTTGCAAACAGATCGTCTAAAGTTGTACTAGTTGTTTCATT
>Ga0102814_10001302_pt1 | contig 17759 bp, 9 predicted proteins | sample ColrivemetaGS741_FD_79112 | JGI IMG/M metagenome (GOLD analysis project Ga0102814, IMG submission 79112) | Estuarine microbial communities from the Columbia River estuary - Flood tide ETM metaG S.741 | ecosystem: Environmental > Aquatic > Marine > Intertidal zone > Estuary | place: USA: Columbia... | reverse complement strand
TGCATAAGACATCACTCCAGAGATAATACCGGCATCAAAGCCAAATAAAAATCCACCTAAGGATACCACAAATGCAATAAGGATTAGTTTTTTAGACATGCTTTTTCTTAATTCTTGATATAAATAGTTTGAATTGAATGTGGTAATGTATTCAATTGTGCTGTTTCTGATTGCAATGCTATACTATAACTTATATTTTTGTCGCTCTGGTTCATTACTATTATAGCAATACTGCCATCTTCATTTTTGAATGCCGTTGTCAATAACGAGTTTGCGGTCGAAGCGCTTACAATTCGTTTAGCCCCCGGACGAATAAATTTTGAAAAATGCCCAATATAGTAATAAGAATTGGTAAATGTTAACTCATCTGTTTGTGTATTTCCATGAACTGGTGAAAAACACATATTCCCAACATGATTAGGGCCTCCTGTTTCATCTAAAAGGATATTCCAATCGGTCCAGGCAACTGTGCCATTATTAAAATCGTTTATCATCGACTTTCCGTAACGTTCAGCTAATTTCGGATCTTCATTTATAATGCGTTCAAGATTATAAGCTTCATTACAGCCTTCTGTAAAAATTAAATTTTTGTCAGGATAAGCTTCCTTAACTTGTTTTACAGCATTAAACATTGGGATGCCATCTTTCCAATCTTCGTACCAATGAAAGCCTGTTCCCCAAACGTATTTAGCTGCTTCCGGGTCATTTAAAATAATACTTGCTCTTTGAAACATTAAATCACGATTATGGTCCCAAACAATTATTTTTTTATCACCTAACCCTTCTTTTTCTAAAGTTGGCCCTAAATAATTTTTTAAGAAATCACGTTCTTCTTCTGCGGTATAAATACAAGATTCCCAACGTTGAACTGCCATTGGTTCGTTTTGAATAGTCAATCCCCAAATAGGAATACCTTCGGCTTCATAAGCTTTTATGAATTTTGCGTAATAATTAGCCCAAGGCTGAAAGAATTCTGGCTTAAGTTTGCCACCTTGTAACATATTGTTGTTAGTCTTCATAAATGCTGGTGGACTCCAAGGACTGGCGTACATGGTTAATTTTCCACCGGCAGCTTCAATAGCTTTTTTAGTAAATGGAAGACGGTATTTTCTATCGTGATCTATATTGAAGGTTTTAAGCTCTTTATCTCCTTCTTCAATGTATGTATAACTTCCTGTAGAAAAGTCACAACTATGAATAATTGTTCTACCTAAAGAATAACCAATTCCTTTTTCTTTATTGTAATAGGCTTCAAGAAATTTCTTTTGATTTTCTTCTGAAAGCTTATAAAAAGTTTCTGCCGCAGCATCTGTTAATGCAGCACCTATACCTAGAAATGTTTGAAACTCTTTTGTTGGATCCACAATAATAGCAGCATCTGTTTCAAGTGGTTGTTTAAACCCATCAAACATTAATGAATCGGTTAGTGCTAGTTTTAAATTACTTTGGTGTGATGTTGTATAAACACTGGTTTTCATCGCTTTTAAGTTTAAAACTGGTATTGAATCTGTTACTTGAATAACTTGAATGTTTTCTTTTTTGGAAGTGCAACTAAAGCAAAAAATTAAAACAATAAATGGAAGTATTTTTCTAAGGTTCTTTGGTGAAATTATTTGCATAATATTTTTGTTTTTACTTTAAAATGGTAAGTGTGTAAGTATCTTTTTAATGCAAATCTAAATAATCAATAATTAGATTTGGGAAATTTAACCTCTACAATACTTCACTTAATAACTTATTATTCTAATCTCAAATATAAATATTATTACAAGTAACGACAGAGTTTTATTTCTGCCGTTACTCATAATAATTAATCTTATGGATTTATTGTTATTGAAACATTATCTAAATAAAGTGTTGATGAGCAACCCGTAACACCGCCACAAATGGCCACAAACTCCATTGTAATACCGCCGCTTGCATCACCAGCACCTACCGTATAGGTATTTGAATACGTTTGCCATGTTGCCGTTGGTGTTACTGAAATATTTTGAGTTTGACTTACACCATTAGCTGCTTCAACAAATGATTGCATGCTATAAATACCACCTCCTGCAGACGATCCTTTATAATCAAATTTTATTTGAACCCTGTCTCCAGCCACAATAGTTCCTGCACCTTTTCTTTCTTGTTTGAGCGTTGGATTTAATCCAGTAGGACTTGCAACAAGTTTTCCAGACCAAGAGCCACCATTATTTTCAGTGTTATCAGCAATAACGATTCCGCCATTTGGATAAACTGCCCAACCATCAAGAGTTCCTGTTTCAAAATCACCATTATTTGCAATGCCGCTAGTAGTACCTGTACCACCACCTGTAGTGCGAGCGTAAAGTTTTAGATCGTCGAAATAATAGGTGTCACCATTTTTTGATTCCAGATCAAAGAAAAGTACAATCTTATTAAATTTACCCGTTGCAGTTGTTGGGAAAGCAAAGGTTAATTCTTCCCATTCGGCCGTTTTTGTTCTTGTTGCTGCTATATCTCCTGAATTATTTCCTGGTGCACCAATTTCTTCTAGTTTCATGGTGATTTTTGTGCCTGCTTTAAGAGAATACACTTTCATTTTAAAACCAGCATTGGCATTAAAATCTATTTTAGCATCCAAATTAATTTGAATGTTATCATAAGGAAATACATTCGCATTTACCACTTTACCAGCAAAACATGACCCATTTACAGCGTCTACTTTTGGGTTAGCCTCACGTAAATATGTTGCATTATCTTCAGTAACTACTAAATTATTGTTCAAGAAGGTTAAATTAAAGTTTGCTGCACTTAATGATTGAGCAACTTCAGTAGTACATGCGCCGGCTCCAGCACCGTAAAGCATAAAGTCGTCAAAATAAAATGTCCCTGTAGTAAATGAATCTATATTAAAGAATAGAACAATCTTATTGTTGCCAGTTACACTACCAGCAAAATCAAACGTTAATTCTTCCCATTCGTTCGCCTTAGTTGTGGTTTTAGTTACTTCTGTAACAACTCCACCTTCAAGTTTTACTGTAACTTTAGTTCCTATAGCAGGAGACCAAACTTTCATTTTAAATCCTGACTTAGTACTAAAATTAAATGCAGACGCAAAACTAATTTGAGTATTCGCATATTGAAGACTCGCACTTCTAACAACTTTACCAACTTTACACGAGGTATTTAAGGTGCTGGAAATATCTGGATTTGTAATCCATTCAAAAGCGCCACCATCACTTACAATACTAGACGTTGGGTCTGTTTGAAACGTTAAATTAAAATCTGAAGCAAGAAGCGATTGTGCTGTTTCTGGTGTACATGGTGGCGGTGGTGTTTCAATTTGTGTCACATCATCCATATAAAAAGTACCAGCCGTTGTGCCCGGGCCATCAACAAATAAGGTCAATCTAGAGTATTTACTTGAAGAACTGAAATTAAAAGTAAGTTCTTCCCATCCAGTACCACCATGACTCACAATAATATCTGGTGTAGATGTGGTTCCTTCTTCAAGTTTCATTAAAACGGCTACTGGAGCATTTGCCCAAAAATTCATTTTAATTGATTTTTCGGTAATTAAATCTATTGGGGCTCCTAAATCGAAATTAATGCCTTCATAAGCTTTACCGCTGTTTGTTATTGCACCTACTTTAGAGGCTTTATTATTGGTTCCTGAAACAGATGGATTATCAACAATGGCGAAAGATGCTCCATTAAAAGTAGCTGCATCATAACCGACAGTACTAATATCAAACGTGATAGGTAAAACAACTTTATCAATTAAAGTAAACGTTATTTCACTCTCAAAAGTGTTAGTTGCACCAGAAGTGTTTTTAGCTTTCAATATAACCGTATACGTTCCGCTAGTAGGATATGTATGAATAGGATTAACATCTGTAGAAGTCTTGCTATCATATCCAAAAGACCACTCGTAAGTTTGAGCGTTTTCAGAAATATTGATAAACGTTACCGTACCCGTATTTAGGTTAATTTTATAGGTGAATCCCGCTGTAATTTGAGGTAATGTTGCATCATCTTCTTCACATCCTACTATAAATATGGCCAAGATTAAAATTGAAATTTGCTTAAATTTTCTAATTAACTGTTTCATTGTCTTATTTTTTATTTGAATTAGTTGCTTTTATTTTTATAAACTCTAACGTAATCTACAAGTAAAGTTTGCGGAAATACAGTTTCTGCATTAGGCGATCCTGGTAAAGCGCCACCTACCGCAAGATTTAATATGATGTAAAAAGGTCCGCGGTTGAACACCCATTCTCCCGGAACATCTTCTGGAGTTATTTGGTTGTACAAAACATCATCAACATAGTAGTTGATGTAATCTGGTCCCCATTCAATTCCGAAAACGTGAAAGCCTGTATCGAATCTATCATTCTGTAACACATAAGATTTACTTATGGATTCGGCACCTGAGTATCCTGGGCCGTGAACCGTTCCAAACATACTGGTGGGTTTATCACCTACATACTCCATAATATCAATCTCGCCAATTTGTGGCCAAATTTGAGTACCGTTAGAATCGTCGCCCAATAGCCAAAACGCTGGCCAAATGCCTTTTCCGTAAGGCAATCTCATACGGGCTTCAAAACGCCCATAAGTTTGCTCAAACTTGCCTTTAGTTAAAAGTCTTGCTGATGTGTAAGAAGACCCATTGAAATCTTCTTTATTAGCAGTAATTATTAAAATCCCGTTTTGCACGGTTACATTTTCTGTGCGATTTGTATAATATTGTAACTCGCCATTTCCCCAGCCGTTTTCGCCAGTGCCAATATTGTAATTCCAAATAGAATTATTGGGCGCTCCGTTGGCATCAAATTCATCTGCCATAACAAGCTCTGTGAATTGAGCAACAGTTTGCGTGTCATCTGTAGAACAACTTAAGATGACAGCAAATGGCAACGCTAAAAGGAAAGACTTAAAAAGTATGGCTTTGATTTGCATTAAATTTATTTTTAATTTTTTCATTTTTTCTTGTTTTAATAATTTCCTCATTATTGTTATTCTTTATAGAAATACATATTATCCATATAAAGCGTTTTTACATTAGAAGATTTTATATTTTCAATGATGAGTAAATTGACTCCTGTTTTATCCAATGATGTTAAAGATGTTGGTCTTATAGGAATTTTTATGGTTGCCCATACGCCCGCTACAAAATCAGAATCAGAAAAAACCACTGGAGCTCTTGGGTCTAATTGATAGCTTTGACCAATACGGTTTTGTTGAAACGTAGTAGCCGCACTATTTTCATTCTTAAATGTTAGAAGAAGGTCAATATCAGTAGGCAACTCTAGCATCAAGATATCAACACTAAAATGTGTCATCTCCGAAATGTCTAAAGGAGTTGTAAGTTGCGTACCAACAAAATTGAAATCGGTATAATTTATTACGTTTTGTCCGTCAACACCAATTTGTCCACCTAGAGTTGTTTGGTAGGGCGCCCAAAAGCCATTATAATAATTTACGGGTACGTTCGTATATTTATCACTAAATATTGAAATCACATTACTTTGAGATAATGTAGGCACAGGAGCAGTAGGAAAGGCTCCTGCAACATTAACCGTTAAAGAACCTGCCGCTTTAACTCCTGCAATAGAAGCTGTTATTTTTGCTGAGCCCTTACCAACAAGGGTTACAATACCTGCATCACTTACTCGAGCAACTTCAATATTAGATGATTCAAAAGAAAAATAAGATGGTGCGGGAGTAAGCGTTTGGTTTACACCTGAGGCCAAATTAAATGTTTGTGATAGCCCATAATCAGCCATACTGAATGAATTTCCTAAGAAGTTGGTTTCTACTTTGTCCTCACCATTTAAAATAGCAGGTCTTGATTGGGCAATATTCCCTAATTTTTCAAATTTTAGTTCATCAATCCAAATGGTATATCCGCCTTCGTCAGATTCATTTTCGGCACCTTCAGCATACCAAAACATTCCTTTTTCTGCAAATAATTTTGAAGCATCTGGTATTGGAATAATATATTTGATCCATTGTGTTGATATGGCTAAATTTTGCATTGAAACTTTATACCTATCCGCTGTTTCTGGATTAATTCCAAACCCAATTTCATTGATATCTGCTCCTTGTGAGGCTTTTGCCCAAAAGGTTAAAGCATCATAATTTGTTAAATCACGAGGGCCAGTACTTGGAAAAGTAGCTCCTCCGTAGCCCACACCAAAAGAGGGGATATCAAAACGCATAGATGCCTCACCTTTATATGCTACTTTAGTATCTACAGAAAAGGCATCAGCAAATGACCCTCCAAAAGGAAAGTAATCTAAACCGCCCATAAAACTGTCTGTAAAAATCTCCCCTGTAGCTGAATACTTTGCAAATTCAACTTCATCTGAGATTGCTCGCTCGCAACTTGCAACTGTTATAAAAATCAACCCTAAAAGGCATATGATTTTCGAATATTTAAATCGTATATTTTTCATCTTTCTATCTTATTTATTTTCCAATATTGATGTGTATGTATGTTCTTATTTCCCATTCATTTCCATTTCCAAACCCAACTGGGCTTACAGTTGGAACGGGAGGAAATGTATTTGGCGCCACCGCATTTGGACTGTATCTCGGTGAATATTGATCCATAGATCTCCAAGTACCGCGAATACCAATTTTTGTGTCTGGCAGAATAAACCAGTCAGGTTTACCAACCGAAGTTGATAAGTCTAACATAAGTTGAACTGGATAGGTTAAATTAAAATCGCGATGGTAATCGAAAGGACCCCAATCATTAATTTTAAAAGAGTGAACTAGTTTCATTTTTTTATAAATAACTCTAAAATCACCTCCTACACGTTCGATAAGTCTTTCATCGCTACCATTAGATTGTGCATTACCGAAATAAAGATTGGCAATTAAACCAATTTCTGGACTTACTTTAGACACCACACGTGAGCTAACTTCCCATAAATCTTGTGCAGGTGCTGAATTTGGGAAAGCAAAGGCAGTACGATTGGCTAAAAAACCAATGGCCGCATCTTGTGCTGTTGGTTGATGACGGAATACAAAACCAAGATTAAAAGCTAGCTTAGCATCTTCAGCTCTGTCATTATCCCATTCGTACATCCAAGTTCCTGGTGTTGGATCGTAACTAAGTAATAATTCACCAGCTACTGTTTCCCTATTCGCTCTTACTGCGAAAGGATCATCTTGAATATTTCTCAATCTTCCAGGTGCCTGAACATCATTTGGCATGGCTCCAACAATAGGCTTTTGCCATAAAAAGTTAGGTGCTATTTGAAGATTTCCTGCTAGAATTGTGAATCCTGATAATATATTAGTTTGGTTACCGCTTCCCGTATCTTTAAGTTTCCAACCGGTAAATGTTTTTGTTTGATCTGCACCGCCATTAGCAACTAAGCCCATGTACGCCGCTTGACCATACCAGTTAAAAGCGCCTTTTTGATAGGTTATTTTAGCTTTTCCTCCCCAGTTATCTTTTTCATTAATTTTATCATTATAAATCACATAACTTCCAGATTCACCTTCTGCTATTTGAAATTCTCTTCCATTTAAAGGCTGTCCGCCCCAAATACCACCAACTTCAATATTTAAATCTCCAAAGTCTCTTGCTATGTGGAGTGTTGCTCTACGTGTTTTTGGCAATGGAATGGCAATTGAAGAAACAATACTTGCTGCGTCGTCTAAATCTTCATGATAAATACCAGTTACATCGTATTTTCCTAATTTTGTACTATATTTTAATAATACCGCAGGGTTTGCTCCCCACCATAGTTGCGGCCCAAAAGCGGCTTTAAAACCTTTTAAACTTTTTTTACCATCGAATTCAAAACCTGAAATTTCACCGTTATAAATATCTAAGTTAGGTCCGTAATTTGCTTCAGGATATAAACCAAAGAAATCACCTTCGGAACCCCAATGATAATGTCCTGTACGATAAAAACCTCTTAAATCGAATTCTTTAGCGTTCCATTCGTTACTAGCATTATATATTTGTACGCGATTTGGGTCTGTAAGTGTTACATTACCATCATCAGTATTTACTGTTACTGAACGTCCTCTATTCTCATAAAAGATTTCATCTATAGGATTTTCGGCAACACGACCAAGAATATTAAAATTCACATTGGCACGCATATTGGCTGAAGGATTTCCTTCAATACCAACATAATACGATTGCATATGGTCAAAACCCAATTCATTTGGATATGTTGACGCATCTGGATCTGCCGTTGTAGGTGTAGTAATTAAACTACCGCCTGTATTGAATGTAGTAAATTCTGCTCTTAAATTACTAACGCGAATTTTATCGCTTGTTCCCGCTCCTAAAGCTGCTTTATCTCCACGTGCTCTTAAAACAGCATCCATAATTTGAATGTTTTTAAATGCATTATCTACATATTCTAATGTAACTTCTTTTGCATAAGGGTCTATATTATGAGCTTCTTTTAACGCATAATACGCGGCACGAGGGTATAAATCATATAATCCTCTATCATTGGTTGCGCCTTTAGCACAAATGCCAAACCACTCCTCATTCATATTATTTTCGCCCAATTTAAAATCACTCTGGTAACCGCCATTAGACCAGGAAGCATTGCTATCATGCACATCAAGATTTTTGGTTTGACCAAATTTCCACCAACCGTCGCTAAACTGAAATGTGAAACCACCAATAGAGTTTTCAGCTTTTCCTAAACCTGCAGCATTCTCATAAATTTCTTTCCAGTTACCAAGCATATAAAAAGCCTGCGATTTTTGATCTTCTTGATTTTCTATAGCATTGAAAGCATCTGCACCAAACTCTGTAAACATAATTGGTTTATTAAGCTTGTCTTTTACTACTTGAAATGCATCACCGAAAGATACACCGCGGTACATATTAACACCATATATATCTACATCTTTACATTCTTCTGCAATAACATCTATAAATAACACATCTCCATTACAAATTGCAACAGGACGCGCTGTATCAATAGACTTCATTTTAATAGCAGCGTCATTCATCAATTTATACATGGGTCTACCACGTTTTTCACCAATAAATTTCTTCTCTTCTTCATCATCAGGAAAATCTTCGGTTTCTGCACCTGCCCAAAAAAGACCATAGTTATTTTCGTTTCCTAATAGGAAGAGCAATATCCCAGGAGTATTTTTATACTGTTCAACCATTTTAGTCACCTCAGCCATTAAGAGTTGTTGTGTAGCTGGATCTCTATAATCAGTCACTGGTACCCATGCTCCATTAATTGTTAAACCATACCGACCAAATGAATGATTAAGCATGGTATAAATTCCGTAATGTTCATAAATATATTTTACCCATTTTGGTTGTATACCAGTATACATTCTGATGGTATTTACCCCCATGTTTTTTAACAAACCCATTTCTGTGTCCAAAGCTGATTTAATAACGTCGTCGGACTGATTCCACAAGCTGTAATTAAAATTTGTACCAATAGGGAAGTAATCCCAGTTCATACCATTAATCATAAATTTTTCCCCATTTACAGTTAAGGACATTCCTTTGCTATCATTTACAACTACTACTTTATCTACCTGCGCAAATATTATAGTTGAAAATAAAAAGAAGGTTAATTTTAGAAAGTGTTTTCTCATTGCTTATTAATTTAATGTTGTGACAAATTAGCTACTTAATTTGTGAAGTCAATAAAAATAACCTCAACAAAAAACATACATGATAAATAATATTGCATTTTGTTATGAAATTAGCACTAAACAACGTGTTTTTTTATTTAATTAATTGAATTATAACATGCTTTTCAATTGGTGAAGTGAATCCATGTTGTGGTGTTGTATAGGTGATATTAGATAATGTTGTGTATCTGATTTATGAAAAATGGAATGTTATTTGTTATTAATAGAGCAATCTAAATTTTTCTATCACCAACTTGGTTTAAAATAAAATATTCCAAATTATTTACATTAATTTATTATGCCAGGTTTAAACACAAATTCAGTTAAGGATTAAATTGATACTGGTTATTTGAAATAAAAAAAGGAGCACATAAATGCTCCTTTTTTTATTACTAATAATTTTTCTATTCAGGTATTAAAGTAAACCACCATTCAAACTCATTGTTATCACCGGCTGTACTTAAAACCATTTCATTGGCTGAACGACAACGGATTTTATTCATCCCATTTATTAATTATTGGTACACTCTTATATAATCAATTTCCATTATAGACTCTGTAAAATTAGGGTCGATAGTAAACCAACTTCCTCCCATTGCTACATTTAAAATTAAAAACTGAGGTGCATAATAAGGCCAAGTACTACTATTTTTAACTGTTGGTTTATAGCTATACTTATAAACATTATCTATATAAAAACTGAGTTCGTTTTCTGTCCATTCTAAACTATACACATGGTATTCTGTGGCATAGTTGGTTATTGTGGTTTCACCTACAGACGTTGAAGGACAACCTCCAGAACATGATGGTGTATGTGTGGCACTTGATATTTTGGTTGGATTGTGTCCCCAATGTTCCATAATATCTATTTCGCCACATGCAGGCCATCCTACTGTATCAATATTAGCGCCCAACATCCAAATAGCTGGCCATGTACCAGTTCCAGTTGGTAATTTAGCTCTAACATCAATTCTACCGTATGTAAAATCGAATTTACCTTTAGTTAATAATCGCGTTGAAGTATATTCAAAACCTTGATAAGTTTCTTTTTTTGCAATAATTTTTAAAATACCATTTTCTACTTTAACATTATCGGTTCTGTTTGTATAATATTGTTTTTCACCATTGCCCCAACCATTATTACCATTACCAATATCATAACCCCATTTTGAAGCATCTGGAGCACCTGTGCTATCAAACTCATCAGACCAAATTAATTGCGGTCCTTTTTCAGCAACAAAAACCCTTATTTTTTTAAAATCGCTAATGGTATTTCCTGTACTTGAATAAGCAAAAACAGTTACAATATAATCGTTTAAACCTTCATTAGCACATGTATAATTAAACGTCCCTGTTGTGTTTTTCACTTCAGCATCACTACCTACTTTAAAGCCATAAGAAACAGCATTTATTGCTGTAGCATTACAAGTTATAAAACCAGACCCATCACCATTAATATTACTACTATCTACTCCAGTAATAGTTAATTGCAATACTAAGTTAGTAGGTATAATATCTTTAGGTTCTTCTATAGGAGAATCATCTCCACCACTAGAAGAGCAAGAAAAAACAAGTAATCCAATACAAAATAAATAATATATGAACTTCACCATGAGTAATTTATAATTTTAATATAATAATAAAAGGAGTATAAGTCTAAAAATAGATATACTCCTTTCTTTAATTTCAATCTGTTATTATTATTCAGGTATTAAAGTAAACCACCATTCAAAGCCATTGTTACCATCCGCAGTACTTAAAACCATTTCATTAGCTGAACGACTAAAAATTCTGTATTTATGATTTCCACCCGTATAATAGCCCATAAAAGACGTTCCGGTTAGACTTAATGTTTCTACTCCTCCTGGTGCAGATAATGACCAAAGTGCGCTGTAAGAGGCATAAGGGTAATTAAAATAATCCGCTCCGTCTTTAATTCCTCCTGGACCGGCTAGTTCTTCAATTAACACTTCACGACCAAAAACAAAACCATCAGCACCTGTGTCATGTGTAAAAGTGCCATTAATATTAAATGTGTATCTATCATCGTACATACCTGTACCTGCTTTATAGTTAACATCTGAATTTCCTGGACCAGGATACCATTCTACTGGTATTGATCCACCTACAGGTCCTAAACCAAAATGTCTAGGTACTTCCGCTGCTATTCTCCAAGTTCTTGTCGTGTTCGATGTTAACATGGTTAGTAAATCGGGTGGTGCAGAATATGTTGATAACACCTCTACTTCAATTGTCTTGCTTGACGATATACCGCCTCTTCCAAAAGCTACCACAGTAACAGCATAGGTCTGTAACCCTAATACTGCAAAGCTATAACTTTGCTTTCCTGCCGGTGCACTAGATGCCGATCCGTTATATACAAATTGATATGAAATAGCATTGTTGGCACTTGCTATAAAATTAACTACCCCAGTTCCATCGCCTGGACCTTGCGCAACAAAATCATCTCCATCAGCATACATTACTTGAATATCTATATCTGTAGGTGCCGTTAATGCTCCAAATGAAGGCTCTTCTTCTTGACAACTATTAAATAGTATTAAGAACGAAAGGAATACTCCTATTATATATTTTATGTTTTTCATAATTCTATCTTTAAAATTTGAATTTAGTTATTTGAAATATCATCAACATATATGGTGAAATTTGTTGTGCCATCTCCAGCTGTACCATCGTCAATAATTAATACCATATTGTACCAATCTATAGCGGTATCTATTGTTGGAAAAACAAAAGTTAATTCTTCCCATGCATTAGCCACTGTTGTTGTTGCAGTTATAGCCGCTGTTGCTGAAACTGCAGGCCATGGCACTGCGTCTTCAAATTTCATTAATAACTTCAATCCAACTCTTGGAGACCATACTTTAGCCGTAATTGTTACAGGGCTACCAATATTAAAAGGAATAGGCGCTGTAATCTTTGAACCAGCCCAAACTTGTCCTGCTCCTTTAACCAGTTTTGCAACCATACTTGATGGGTTACCATTAGTGTCCGGATTTGCAATTACAGAAATATTACCACCATCAAACGAACTTAAAGCATATTTTGGTTCAAAATCTAAAATTGGATTTGTAGAGATATCATCAACATATATGGTGAAATTTGCTGAACCGTCTCCGGCTGTACCATCATCAATAATTAATACCATATTGTACCAATCTATAGCGGTATCTATCGTTGGAAAAACAAAAGTTAATTCTTCCCATGCATTAGCCACTGTTGTTGTTGCAGTTATAGCCGCCGTTGCTGAAACTGCAGGCCATGGCACTGCATCTTCAAATTTCATTAATAACTTTAACCCAACTCTTGGAGACCATACTTTTACAGTAATTGACTCCGATGCTCCTAAAACAAATGGTGAATCCAAAGTAATTTTGGAGCCTGCCCAAACTTGTCCTGATCCTTTTACTAGTTTTGCAACCATACTTGATGGGTTGCCATTAGTGTCAGGATTTGCAATTACAGAAATATCACCCCCATCAAACGAACTTAATTGGAATGGTGCCTCAAAATTTAAAGGCATTACTGTTGGTCCTGAACTTGGAGCTACTTGCTTGATGTTATCTACATAAAATGTCCAATCTGAACCTCCTGTACCTACTGTTCCAAAATCGAAGAACCATACCAATTTTTGATAAGTTTTTGATACATCAATATCACTAAAATCAATAGTTACTTCTTCCCAAGCACTATTCCCTTGAAGTGTAACCTCTTTTTCTATATTAATATTTGCATCATCTAGGTTTTCTAGTTTAAATACCAGCTTTCCTCCCGGACGAGGTGACCATACATCTAATTTAATTATTTTTTTAGTACTAAAATCTATAGGTGCTGAAGTAATTACTACATCACCAGCCCATACCTCTGGACCTCCTTTAATAACTTGACCGACTTTAGAAGAAATATTACCATTGGTGTCTGGGTTATCAACTACAGTTGCTGACGCACCTCCAAACCCAATAAACTTACTTGAATCAAAAACTTCGAAATCTATAGGTAATTCTACAGGAGAAGAAATTGAAATTATTTTAGTAAGCTCAGAAGATTCTATTCCTCCACTTAAAGCAACTACTTTAATAGTGTAATCACCTACACCCGCATATTCAAAGCTAACAGTTTCTCCTAATTGCATTGGTGTTGCTACTTCATCTGGATTTGAATTATCAAAATAAACATCAAAAGAAGTCGCAAAATCTGCTGCCGCAGAAACCTCTAAGACGAATGGATTGCTAGGATTAATTTGAGTTGTTATCTCTAAATTTTCCGGGGCTCTAAATGAAACCACTAATTCCTTAGTGACTTCGCTTTTTAACCCTGTAAGTCCAATAGCCTCTATAATTACATTATAATTACCTTCTGGGTATATATGCTCAGTGTTTCCACCCTGTTTTACCGCTACCACATCGGTAGTGCCATCACCTAAGGTTATGTTGTATGAAACAGCGCCTTCTGCATTTGGTGTAATAGTAACCAGGCCTGTATTGTCTCTAGTTATCAGAAACGACGCAGATACATTGGCAGGTGCTGTTACAGTGTTTAAATAATCAAAACTATCTTCTTCATTAGTACAACTAAAAAGAATCAATAGTGCTAAACAATAGCTTATTTTATATTTTAATTTTTTCATAATTCTATTTTTTAGGTTAGTAATTAGGATTCTGTATCCATTTATTTCCTGACAATTCTATTTCTTGAATTGGTATTGGAAAAACTTCATGTTTACCAGCAACAAATCCATCAATTTCTTGCGCTGCTCTTCCCGTTCTTACTAAATCGAAGAAACGAAGTGCTTCCCCAACAAATTCCACGCGTCGCTCTTTATATATATCGTTTGTTAAGTTATTCCCAGTAGTAGTTACACTTGGTAACATCGCTCTGTTTCGTACTCTGTTTAGATATATTTTTGCAGTAACATCGTCTGGCGTTGTTTTTCTATTTAAAGCTTCAGCCGCCATAAGCAATACATCTGCAAAACGTATTACACGAAAGTTATTTGGGTTTGTAAGAGCCGCATCAGGTTGATTTAAATCTCCTTTACGTGCTATATATTTTAAATTATAATAACCCGTATGCTCATATCCTTCTGTATATTTTGCGCCAGTATCTGCAGCCCACTGTTCAATATCTAATATTGAATATTCCAAACGAATATCTCCAGCTTCAAAAGCATCTACTGCTTCTTGAACAGGCACATTGAAACTATAACCAAAATCATAGATTGGTCCATCATAACTTCTTATGCCATTAAATCCTACAGCATAATTTCCATCAAGACAATAAAAACAATCATAGCTTCCGCCATTCTTATCAGAATACTGAATTTCAAAAACAGACTCTATATTGTTTTCATGGTCGTTTTCAAACATAAATTTTGCTTCTGTAGAAGATAATAAGTCGTAAGGCGCACTATTAATTACTTCTTGTAAAACGGTAGCTGCTTCCGGGAATTTATCCTGATATAAATAAGCTTTTCCTAAAAGTGCTTGTGCAGCTCCTTTTGTTATCCTACCTGTTTCATTTTGTGTATAAGGTAAATTAGCAGCAGCAAAAATTAAATCTTGTTCAATTAATGCATAAACTTCAGCTTTTGGTGCTCTATCAATATTAAACTGCTCACCAAATTGAATTCGTTTGTCTATTGATAATGGCACGTCGCCAAACCATTTAACTAATTCAAAATAATAAAATGCCCGTAAAAATCTCGCTTGTGCCAAGACACTTGTTTTATTTGGAAACTCTATATTGTTTTGAAATTCCATTATATAATTTGCACGATTAACACCTGTGTACATCCAAGTCCAAATGTTTCTTAACTGTCCATTGACTGGTGTATGAATCATATCGTCAATTTCTTGTTTACCTGGAGTATCATTGGCATCTTGACCACCACATAGTGTATTGTCTGAAGCGATTTCGGCTGTTTGAAATTGTTCAGCTGTTGCCTGCAACATATCGTAGGCAGCAACTAATGCCGATTGATAATCTGCTTCTGTATTGAAAAAGTCTTCTGAATTTTCGTTTTGCGATTTAACGTCAATCCAATTGTCTGCACAAGAAAATACTAATAAAAATACCAGTAAATAGAGACTATTTTTAATTTTTAAATTTTTCATAATATCTAATTAAAATTTTAAGTTAAGTCCTAACAAAAATGTTTTGGCGCTCGGGTAGAAACCTTGATCTATACCACCTCCTAATGGAGCTCCAGAAGAAGCCGTTGGGTCGAAGCCGTTATACTTTGTTAGTGTTAATAAATTACTAGCAGAAACATATAATCGTAATTTGCTGATTTTAGAACCTTCGAGTGCACTATCAGAAAATGTATATCCAAGTTGTACATTTTGTAAACGTATAAATGATCCATCTTCCACATAGAAATCTGAAAACAAAAGGTTTGGAGTAGCTCCACCTGTTACTCTTGGCGATGTGTTACTTGTACCTTCACCAGTCCATCTATTTAAACGATAAATAGCACTATTTGTTAAAATATTATTGTTTTCGTAATTACGAACAATATCATTCCCAACTGATGCAAAGGCATAGGCAGCAAAATCGAAGTTCTTGTAATCTAACGATATATTTAGACCCATAGTAGCATCAGGTAAAGGGTTACCTATATCTACTTTATCATCTAAAGTAATTACACCATCAGCAGCATCCATAATACCATCATCGTTAGTATCCACAGTAAGCTGATCTACATATTTTAAATCTCCAGGTTGTGGCGCAATGTCTCCAACTGCAGCATTATCAATTTCAGCTTGATTTTGAAAAACTCCAGCCGTTTGGTAGCCATAAAAATATCCCATTGGAAAACCTGCTTCCATTCTTGATGGTGCTGGTTGACCGATACCAAATGAGCCTCCTGTTAGAACACCCGTTTTTGTATTTACAGAAATAACTTCGTTTTTAATATAAGTTACATTATAGCGAACACTGAATTTAAAATTATCATTAAATTTATCATTGTACCCTATAGCAAATTCAAGTCCTGTATTTTCTACAACACCACCATTTACAAAAGGGGCACCACCTACTCCTAATAACCCTGATACTTCTGGATCAACTAATAAATCTTCTGTTCTTTTTTTAAAATAATCGGTTGTGATATCCATTTTATTATTTAATAACTTAATATCTAAACCAATATCAAGTGTTTTTTGCTTTTCCCATTTAATTTCTGGGTTAGCGATACCACCGCTTGCTGTTCCAATAGTTTCAATATTATTGAAATAATAATTACTTCCTCTATTTAATAGTGAAATATATCTGTAATCACCAATTCTATCATTACCAAGAATACCGTAAGAAGCTCGCACTTTTAATAGATTAAAAACGTTACTATCTTTAAGGAATTCTTCATCGGAAGCTACCCATCCAATGGATGCCGATGGAAAATAACCAAATTTGTTGTTAGGTCCGAATTTTGTAGAACCATCTCTACGCACTACTGCCGATAACAAATACTTCCCTTTATAATCGTATTGAACTCTGGTAAAATATGATAATGTTCTAGAATCGAAAATTGCATTTCTACCAGTAAATCTGTTAATATTTTCAATATCTGACGCGTTTTCAATATTAGCATTGCGAATATCATTATCAAGAATATCGTATCCCGTTGCACCTGTAAATTCTCCAGTTGTTTTAAATATAGAAGTACCTACAAGTACATTAAGTTTATGAGTATCATTAAATGTATTTTCATAATTTAAAAAGGCATCAAACGTATAATCTCTAAAATAATTTAACCCTTCAAAAACACTGCTTCTTTCAACGTTAAATACTTTCCCGCTTCCAAAATTTGCTATTGGATTAAATACTTTTGCGCTCACCTCGGCGTAATTAAACTGAATATTTGATTGTGCCGTAAAATGGTCTAAAAAGTTATAAGATAAACCTGCGTTACCACTTAGCTTCATTACATCACCTCTGTCGCTCGCATCTTGAATCTGTGCTAATGGGTTAATTATTTCTGCACCCAACCCTTCTGCTTTTGTATAATTACCATCGGCATCTCTAACAGTAAATGTTGGCGCCATATTTATGGCATTAAATAAAACAGAAGCATTTGAATTTTCTGGAAGATTATTTTTACTGGTTCTCATTAATGTTAAACC
>Ga0102814_10001299_pt1 | contig 17776 bp, 26 predicted proteins | sample ColrivemetaGS741_FD_79112 | JGI IMG/M metagenome (GOLD analysis project Ga0102814, IMG submission 79112) | Estuarine microbial communities from the Columbia River estuary - Flood tide ETM metaG S.741 | ecosystem: Environmental > Aquatic > Marine > Intertidal zone > Estuary | place: USA... | reverse complement strand
CTGGATGGCCTGTTTAGATAGTGTCCTAAATGTCACACCCCTAAAAGAATATGAAAAAATGTCTTTTAGGGGTTGCAATCTCCACCAAAATGTTTATATTAATAATGTAAGTTGATTGAAAGAAAGAGAGTTTGACATGACCAATCTTGAAAATGTATACGTTGCTGCTTTCAACGAAGCAATCCAAATGTTGGAAATGATGGAAGACCTTGAGATTCGGTCTGCTCTCAAGCAAAGTGCATGGGACAACGGCATTGAAGAAGTGCAGTCCTATGTAGAGTGGGCAGAGAAAATTCTGTTCGCATAGTAATTAAAGAAAGGAATTGCCCCATGGCTACCCGTGCTAATATTATGATCACTTCCGATTGGAAGAACTTTGCTTCTGCCTACTGTCACTGGGATGGTGGTCTCTGGTGTGTCGGTGGTATGCTTGAAGAGCATTACAATGACACTGACACCATCATGGACCTTGTTGCTCTTGGTAACATGTCCAGTCTGAAAGAGACTGTAGAAGAGACTGCTACTGATGAGAAGAATGTTTACAAAGAGCAGGGTGGTCAAGTTGAGATGAAGGATGCAACAGAATTGTCCATTGCCAGTTGTGGTGAAGAATACCTTTACGTTTGGGATGCTAAACAAGAGAAGTGGTTTGTAGGCACCTACTACACCCCTAACTGGCGTTCTTTGAAGGTTGCAGTTCAGGAATTTCTTGCTGAAGTGCCTGAAAACACTATCTTCGGTGAAGATTACACTGTCTACGGTATGGCAGCATAAAGGAGAACGATACTATGGCTATCCAAGTGAAACCTAATATGAATACCCGCAAAGACATGCAAGTTTTTGCTACTGCTAAAGAAGCAGTTCTGTTCCTTGAAGAATACTGTGAAGGCACGTCTGCTGGACGGACCTATGAGGAAAAACTTCAAGAATGGATTTGGATTGAAAAAGCAAAAATAATTTAAAAAAGTGCTTGATAATCGTTTTAAAATGAAGTAGTATCTAAGAGTATCTTAAAGAAGGAAATAGTTATGAATGCGCTTAATGAAGTTGCCAAGCATTTTGAGAGTGATGCTCCTGATTGGAACTCATTCTTTTCAATCGTCTATAACCTTTATGGTGATAAAGGGTTTACATCTGCTGCGGATAACTTTACCCGTGCAATCGCAGTGGAGTTGGGATTAGAACGTTGTTCTTTGCTCAAGCGAGTTGACCAAAAGGGTTATGACTTCATCTATACGGTTGATGGTGTAGATATTAAGATTGAGTTGAAGATGGCCAAGGATATGTTCTTCAAAGGTGTTATGAAGAATAAGCCTCGGACTACAACCCATGAATTCAAAGTAAAGTCTTTTCTTAGTCAAACGAAGACGGTAAAAGACTTCCAGAAAGAAAAAACTTTCGATGTGTTGATGGTTATGGATATTAGTCAGCGTCGGATTGTTTTGGTGACTGATGAACGGGCTCGAGAACTTTACACAAAAGGTGCAGATGGTGCTGTGATGCAGCTGCATGAGGGGGATTACTACGAGTGTGAATTGCAGATGGGATCAGATGTTACAGAAAATACACAAGCATCACTTTCTAATCTGTATACAGAATCTATGAATAATTATTTGGATACATTCCAAAAAAGTGCTTGACAATCGTTTTTAAATGAAGTATGATCTTAGAGTATCTTAAAGAAGGAAATACAAGATGTCACATGAAATCGAAATGGTAAACGGTGTTGCTCAGATGGCCTATGCAGGTGAACTGCCTTGGCATGGTCTTGGTCAGCAAGTCTCTGACGATATCACTACTGATGGTATGATGGAAGCAGCTGGTCTTGACTGGTCTGTAACCAAGCAACCTATGTATTACATGGATGACCTTGGTGAGATGGGTGAAGTTCCCGGTAAGTCTGCTCTGGTTCGTTCTTCTGATAACAAAGTCATGGACATTGTAGGTCAGGACTGGAACCCTGTTCAGAATGCAGAAGCATTTGAATTCTTCCGTGAGTTTGTTGATACTGGTGATATGAAGATGCATACTGCTGGTTCCCTCAAAGATGGTAAGATGGTCTGGGCATTGGCAAAGGTCAATGACGGGTTTACTATCAAGACTGCACAGGGTGAAGACTCTGTTGAGTCCTACCTCTTGTTCTCTAACCCTCACCAGTACGGCAAGTCTATTGACGTGCGTTTCACTCCTATCCGTGTTGTATGTAATAACACTCTGACTCTTTCCCTGAACCAGAATGTTGACCAGTATGTCCGTATGGGACACCAACGTCCCTTCAATGCTGAAGATGCTATGACCACTCTAGGCATGGCACACAAGAAGCTGGAGACCTACAAGGAAGCAGCAGAATACCTCTGCCAGAAGTCTTACACGACTGATGACATGTTGAACTACTTCAACCAAGTCTTTCCTTCTGCCTCTGACCGTGACTCTAACAAGTCCCGTGAAGCACAAGAAGTAATGCACACACAAGCTGGTGCTGCTCTTGGTGAAGGCACCTTCTGGCAGTTGTTTAACACTGTCACCTACATGACCGATCACACTTTGGGTCGTAACAGCGATACCCGTTTACAGTCTGCTTGGTATGGTCAGAACCAGAATGTCAAGAAGAAGGCACTGGAACTGGCAGTAAACATGTAAAACCAAATGGGGAGCATCCCGCTCCCCTTCTCTATGAAAGGAAGTTTGTTATGAATATTCTAAAAAATGTTTTCTTGGCTCCGGGGTATGTTTTGAATGCTCTTTGGTTTCTGGCATATCTGAATCCTACAGAATGGGGTTCTAAACGCAACACTGCTAAAACAGCAAGAATGAACAGTAAAGCAGGACGCAAGTTCACCCGTTGGGCATTCTCTCTAATCTTTTGGCCTTCGTTTTTGTTTTTTGTGATTTCTGCATTTTTGCCAGTACAATCATAAAAAAGTTTAGCAGGGGGCTTGACAACTCCCTGCCAATGTACTATATAATGTATATACTTTGATTTTTTAGGTTATTTGAAATGCGTAAGCAAACTTTTTATATTGTTATTTTCATTCTTTCTTTCATTGCAGGTTTTTGGGCATACGGTGCCTTTGCAGATGAGACACTTGACTGCAACGAAGTAAGTTTCGGTGAGTATGACTACACTAACATTTCAACTAACCTTCCTACTCGGAATAACAATCCCGGCAACATCCGTAAGACAAAGGTAACCTACTATGGTGAAACTACTAATGGGTCTGGATTTGAGTCGTTCGCTGCTCCTGAATGGGGATATGCAGCTATGTTTGATCTTCTGGACCGCCTCTACTCTGGACTCTCTTTGAGTGAAGCCATTTACAAGTGGGCTCCACCTGTAGAAAATGATACTGAAAAGTATGTTCGGTTTGTTGCTAAGAAGACTGGCTATGACCGGAATGAATACAAAGTAAATGTAAATGATGAAAGCATCATTGAGTTTGCTAAGTATATGTCTGTTCTTGAAGGCATGAAAGGTTTCTCTGATGATGACGTAAGTTTTGGTTACATGGTATGGGATAAATGCTATAATGGATGATTTTGAAATTAAACAAATTAATGACTTTGTTCGGGCAATGGAGATTATTCTACGACACGAAGATATCGAACATTTAAAAGAGTTGGAAGAATATTGCCAACATCGTATCAAACAATTAGAGGTTGAGAATGAAACACAAGCGTTTATGTGAAGAAGGTTTTGGTGCGAAGGGTAACTATACGATTATCCTTCCCATTGACCAAGGTATAGAGCATGGTCCAGTAGATGCTTTCTATGCTACTGATCATCCTGAGATGCTGGACATTGACTATCAGGTAGACTACATTGCAGAACTGCTGCATGAAGGTCTGGTAGGAGGCACAGCACTGCCTAAACGCACTGCTAATCTGCTTTGTGAAAAGTATCCCCATCTTGCCAAAGATGTTATTATGAAACTGAATCATGGTAATAATCTAAACAAAGACCTTGAACCATCACAGGCAGTCTATGCAACTACGAGTGATGCTAAAGATAAAAATATGGGTGGTGTAGGTTATACAATCTATCCGGGTTCATCCAATCAAGACGAAATGATTGACTACTTTGGTCGTGTCCAGCAACTTCTTAATCGAGCTTGGAGAGATAATGACCTAAAGACTGTTCTCTGGTCCTATCCCCGTGGTGGTGACTTTGAAGAAAACTCTATGAAAACTGTTATGCACGCTGCCTATATTGCTGCACAGTTAGAACCTGATGTTATCAAAGTTAAGTTACCATTTAATGCTAAAAGTTCGTCTGATGTGAATAATGTTATTAAAGCAGCGTGTGGTATCCCTGTAATCTTCTCTGGTGGGTCTAAGAAAGATGTAGATAGTATTCTTAGTGATGCAAAACTTATTGCAGAAGCAGGTGGATACGGTATGATTTTAGGTCGTAATGTATTCCAACGTGAACCAGTAGAAGCAAAGAACCTACTGCGTGACATTCATAAAATCTTTAGGGAAAGTTGATATGGTTAGATTCTTGGCAATACTTTTTTTATTGATTCCTAGTGTTGCTAAGAGTCAAGAGATGAACAAAGCAGATATGATCACAGAGTTTACAGACATTGCTACATTAGTTGCAGCAGAAGTTTTAAACTGCGGTGAAACAAATAAAGAACGGGTCTTGAGATTTAATGCAATGTTTGACTCGTTTATGCTTTATACAGCACAGCAAGAAGGTGTAGAACTTACACAGGGTGATGTAGAAGCATTCAAGTTAAATCTACTAATGCAGCAATATGAAGGTATGCTTCAGGCACATCCAGTGCAAGGATGCGACGGTATTAATAAGATTATTCACATCTATGATGACCGTTTGCGTTATGCTGAAAGTGTCTATGACTACTACCAACCTTTAGATACCTTATAAATATTTGTCTTGACAACTCCAGAAAAATAGTATACATTCATACATAGTGCAATAATGAGAAAGGATATAGTAACATGGCAACTTTGAAAACCAAACTCCGTAAGAAGCACTTTGACACTCAATTCCGTATGAAGAAACGTATGGAAAAGATTGCTGCTTATGACTTAGAATATGCTCAATCCTATGACATTAGTGAAATCCTGTATGGTAATGAAGCATATCAAGAATTTGTGAGCAATAAGAACTATGAATATTGAAGACAAAATACTAACTAAGAAACGTTTTTGTGATATGGTAGAATCATATGTCTTTGAGAAACGTGAGTCCTATATGGATGCTATTGTAGATATTATGAAAGCAAATCAAATCGAAGCAGAACGTGTTAGTGTGTTGATAAATACCTCAATCAAGGATAAGTTAGAAGTTGAAGCTCGTAACCTAAATTACCTTGAAAGAATTAATACACTACCATTGTGAGGAACGAATGGGGAAATTTATGTTAAGACTAATCGGAATGTATATTCCATTTGTGCTGGTTATTCTTGGAATCGGTGCATGTTCTTTTGTCTATCAGGATGAACTTCTTGGTAGACTCAATCAGTCAGAAGAGACATCTGTAATTGAACCCGAAATTGTAACAGAGGTGCCAGTTGAAGAGATTACACCAATTGATCAGCAACCAGAATCGGAGATTGTGGATGAAGGAACAGAACCAAGCTTTGACGACGGACTTCCTCCAATCGGAGAGTGTTTCTGTCCAGACAAATGATTATGATTATGTAGAACAAGACGGCGGGATTTCTGTATTAAGTTTGAAAGATATCCTGTCTGTAGGAACTCCATCTAGTATGGAGACTGAAGAAGGTTCAATCACCTTTGAAAATAATGATTGACAACCCGTGAATTTTATAGTATGATACACTTCTTAATATAACTGAATACAAATATACAAAAGGAATACAAATATATGTCGCTTGCAAATCTTAAAAAGTCCCGTGGTTCTTCCATTGACAAACTCGTTAATGCAGCAGCAAAGTTGAATGAATCCTCAGCTGATGTTCGTAATGGTCCAGATGAACGTGTCTGGAAACCTACTGTAGATAAGGCAGGTAATGGTTATGCTGTTATCCGTTTCCTTCCTGCACCAGAAGGTGAAGAACTTCCTTGGGTCCGCTATTGGGACCATGGCTTTAAAGGCAAGACTACAGGTATGTGGTATATTGAAAAATCACTTACCTCCCTTGGTCAGAAAGACCCTGTAGGGGAGTTAAACTCTCAACTGTGGAATACTGGTCGTGATGAAGATAAACAGACTGCACGGGACCAGAAACGTCGCCTGAAGTATGTTTCTAACATCTATGTTGTATCTGACTCTGGCAATCCAGAGAATGAAGGCAAGGTGTTCCTTTACCAGTATGGTAAAAAGATTCACGACAAGTTGATGGAATCTATGCAACCTGAGTTTCCTGATGATGCTCCGGTAAATCCATTTGATTTCTGGGAAGGGGCTGACTTTAAACTGAAGATTCGTCAAGTAGATGGTTACCGCAACTATGATCGTTCTGAGTTTTCTTCTACTGCTGTACTGGCAGATGATGATAAACTGGATACGATTTATGGTCAGGTCTATCCACTCAGCGAGTTTACAGACCCTACTAACTACAAGTCTTACGAAGAGCTGAAAGCACGTCTGGATGCTGTTCTCGGTGTTAGTGGAACATTTACTCCACAGCAGACAGAAGATTTGTCAATCACTGCTGATACTGCTCCTATGAAATCTGTGGAACCAGTATCTGCACCAAGTATTGCAGACGCAGATGGGGATGATGACACTATGTCATATTTCTCACGTCTTGCAAATGAAGACTGATAGTTAGAGAAAATCCCCGGTGTTTTAAGGACTTCCCACCGGGGATTTTTTTATCTATTAGGTGCGCCGCCGATAACCTGTGTAGCATCTAAAGTTCCGTGATAGTCGTTAGATGGTGCAACAGAAGATGAACTGGTATTAACAGCAGTTGCTCCACCGCCTCCACCACCACCAGAAACGTTATTAGTGGTTTGATTATTAATTACTGTAGTTCCACCTACATTTAATCCTTCACCTAATATACTTAGAACTTGCCCTCCAAGATTAGGGGGAATTTCAATTGATAATTTTTCAACGTCAAGATTCATATCTCTCAGTTCATTAATATCAAGTCCTGCACTTGGAGCCCCAAAGAATCCAAGGCCAAGATTATCATCTGTTCTTAAACTTTTTATAGCAGTCTCGACTATTGGTCCAATGATATCTTGACTAATTGGAGGCATTTGAAACATACTATTTTGCTTCATAAGTTCTTCATATTGCAATGTCCCCGCAGCAGGTGGGATGTAGTTCCTATCCATCATTCGCACGATTGCATCACTGTAAAAGTTTGGTTGAGGATTAATTCCAGCTGGTTGCTTCATAAATTCTTCAGCACTAACTGCTTTTTCTGGATCAAGAGTGAAATTTTGTGCAGCAGATGCCATTACATCAATTTGACCTTGATCATCTATAACAGCAAGTGGAGCTTCTCCTCTTTTTTCGAGAAAAGTCTCTTTATCTCCGAGTCTCTCATATTGTTCAGTATCAAAATTTCCATTCTCATCAACCAAACTTTCTAACATCGGGCCCGTTGAAAATTCCAATAGTTTTCCCCGTGCAGTCCCACCAATTTTACCTAAAAGAGCATCTTGTTCTTCTTCTGTGAAAATAGGATTGCCAGTCTCATCCCTACCAGCTCTAATAATCTGCTGAATTCTTAATTGCCTTTCTTGCACTTCTTTCACAGTTTCTGGTGTAGTCCCATCATTAACTTCTTGCTCCAATCTTCTAGTCAGGATCATCCGTGCGTCTGTTTTGTCGAACGGGTTTAGAGTGTCACTTTCCTGAATCTTTTTAGTTTCCTCTGCAAAATTTCGTATTGCATCCAATTCTTTTTCTCTTAAAGGGTCTTTAGCTAATGCTACTCCAGCCTCATAGTCTTTTAATTTATCTCTACCATAAAGAAAAGCACTGCCAGCTACAGCAGCAATTATCGCAATTCCTGCTGGGGTCGTCATTAAAGCGCCTAACCCACTCAATAATGCCATTCCTAAACGACCTTGAACATATGCTTGAGCGAGATCACCGATACCTAACCCACCAATACCTTTCTTAGAATTTTTACGACCTTTATTGTTTTGTTTTTCTTGCTTTTGCTTTTGTGATGCACGTTTTGATTCACGTCTATCTTCAAGGTCTTCTAATCTGTCTCTACCTGCAAGAGCAACAAATTCTGCCATACGTCCATCAAGAGATTTAATCGCCTGAGTGGTTTCATCCTGTTCAACCTGTAGGTCAAACATGCTCTCTTTTAATTCTTCAATTACTTGTACAAACGTTGCCATTTATCTTCTCTGCTCTTGTTGCTTTCTTTTTTCTTTTTCATTTTCAAGATGACTGACTAACAATGACAAATAAACTTCCCTTTCCCAAGGCATTAAACTTTCAATGTCACTTAATGAATACCGATAATGATGCATTAATTGAAAATTAGTATGATATAGATTTAGTAACGTTTCATGAGAAAGGCTTATCAAAAAAAATCATTCGTTCCTTGCAAGATTCTAGTGTTTTCAGTATCACAAGATTCACAATTAAATTTTAGAGTATGTCTTAAAGAAGGAATACTATCAACAAACTTCTTGATTTTTTCAAACTGAGAAGAAGTTAAAGATTCTACAAAGTTGACAATCTCTTCATGAGGTTCATCCTTGACCATAAATCTTTCTTCTTCAGTTTCTACTGCTTCTAAACAAGCATAGAATGTTTCCATGTTTCGTTCAATTTCAGTATTATTGTCTAATGCATTTGTTTTTAGAATATCATTTAATGATGGATATTGCATAGACAAAGTAATTTCATCATTTAGTTTGATGTTTTTATCTGTTTTAGGATTAGTTACTTTAATATCATCAATAGGAATGATAACTTCGTTTTTATGATTACAAGATTTACATCCAATGTTTACTGATGACGTTTCTCCTACAGACTTGGATCGAATTTGCAAGAACAAGTATTCAAGATCAAAAATAGGCATCTCAAAAATATCAATATCTTCAATCATACAAGAATTGACAGTATCACCAATTGCATTAATAATAATCTTTTGGTCTTGAGATTCCATTGCAATCAAAAGAATCTTTTCTTCTTTGATGAGAAAAGGTCTAAACTTAACCTCTTTGCCAGTAGAAGGAATTTTAGTAGTATATTTAATCGACTCATTAAGTTTAGGTAAAGCCATGTTATAGTAACTCCATTAAGTAGTGCGTTCCCAATCAGTGAATGCCAGCTGCACGTTTACTTGGGTGATTTGGTTTTGTAGTCCATCTCCTAACTCAATAGGACTTATGGTAACAGGGAAAGCATTTTTTAACTTAACCCCATATACTACAGATTCAGTTTCTTTGTCTAACTGTTGGATTTCTACAGTTTTGCTATAGTCATTTTTGTATTTTAACTCATAGGTATCAAACCCAATAATGTCTTCATGCCAGTCTTCAAAATAGTTTTTAATGACATATTCATTATCTAGTAAAAATGTTAGACTTACATCATCAAAGATAAATCCATAGGGCATCTTTTGTGTGACCATACCAATACGTCTTTCAGTAGTGGTAATCTGTCTACCCGGTAAGTTTGTTGCCTGACAAAGAATATCACCGACAGCATTCAACCCCGGAATCCTAACTCGATACCTATCCGGTCTAGCTGGTGCCTTTGCAGACATCGCTGCCTTTAAGTCTTCAATGGTTGCCATGTTATGCTCTCATCTTTCTTCTGGAGTCTTTGTATACTTCACTGCTGCTTGCCTTTTCAAAGTCTGCTGTAGGCAAGAACGTAGCAATCTCCCATTCAGGGGCAGGAACCATAGCAAGTCTAGAACGCACATGGGAACTTAGATACCTTTTCAAGCAAGGTCTAAATGCTTTTAACTTAGATGCACGTTTTAACATTTCATAGGACAACCTGAACCGAGTAGATTCATCATATCTTTCATTATTTATAGTGTCGAGCAGTGCATCTAGAAACTTTGCTCTAATAGCAAGAGGAAGATAGTGCAGGTTCAGTCCCATAAAACCTTTAGGTGCTGGACCTACCATTACAATCAATGGGAACCTGTCATAGTAGGGCAGTGTCTCTTTGTGCTTAGGGTCATAGAAATACATATACATCTTGCCCACAGCAGGACGACTGCGCAGTTCAATAGGGTCTTCTTTCATCAGTTTGCTTCTACTGACATTCAAGTTCTTTGCCTTGTTCATGAACCATGCACGGGACTCTTTACTCCGTGGAGTAATCCCTTTACGAAAGGCTTCAAACTCTAGTTTTTGAAATAGTCCTGCCATTTAGAACTTCATCCCCATTTGCTTTAGTGTGTGTTCGGTCCATATCTGAAAGTGCCACCCTCTATCTAGGCAATACTCTTTAGCTGCTTTCCACTTACATTCATTCTTAACATATTCTAGTGATTCAGATATAAATCTTTTTGTTCTGCGTTTACTCTTTGGTGGACGGGTCTGCTTATCTGGTTTAATCTCTACCAGAACAACACTACCGTCCTTCATATTTAGTTTCAAATCAACAAAATACCGATGATATTTGTTGTCAACGGCACTAAGATAAGGAACTACAGTCTCTTCAGAAGACCATGATTTAATATTAGTTTGGTCTTCAACCCATTTGAACGCAAACTTTTCCCAATAAGAACGATAAATAACCTTTGTATGGTCTCCGTCGTATTTCTCAGGTTTCTTAATCTTGTATTTACCTTTGTAAGTTTTCATAACCACCATATAAATAAGTATAAACTATTTAAATATTTATAGGGATTACTAATGGTAGATGTAGCAACTCCAGCAGCTGCGGGTTTAAGATATCCAGTTGAACCAGATGAAAAATACAAAGCCAGTGTTATGTTTAAGGCAAAGGGTGGTAAATCTGCTGGTCAGTGTTCTTTATATCTCCCTGAAGCAGTAAACTTTTCTGATGGAATTGTATATGATAACACTAACTTAGGCGTTGCAGGTAATATTGCGTTTGGAGCTGCCGAAGCCGCACGGGAAAATGGTGTGAGCGGTAAAGCACTTAGTGATCTAATAAACAAAGCGGATGCCCAAGCTACAAATGGACTAAGTAGCATGGACACTTTAGGGTCGGATCCAAAGGCTCTACTTAATAAGTTAGGATCATTGGCGAGTTTGGGAATTCAGGGCATTGCTGCTGAAGAAATTAGAGCTGGTGTTGCAGCAGGGTCACTGATGACGGCAAACCCACATAAACGTTCTGTGTTTAGAGATGTTGCTTTGAGAACATTTTCATTTTCATTTCTAATGAGTCCTCAAAGTTCAGCAGAATCTTCCTCTATAGAAAATATAGTAGACTTTTTTAGGGAAAATGCATATCCAGACAGACTATTAGGAGGTGAAGGATATGGGTATAACTTCCCTACTAAATTTAGTATTGAATTTTTTTATAGGGGTGGTAAAATGTCTCAAGCTCCCAAAATTTTGCCATGTTACCTAACAAGTGTAAATACTGTAATAAACCCAAGGTCCGCTTCGTTCTTTTCAGATGGTAAGGCAAATGAAGTTCAACTGTCTATGTCTTTCCAAGAAGAAAGAGCATTGGATGCTACTGACGTTCGAGGTGGTTATTAATATGTCATATTTCACAAACTATCCTACAGTCAATTATAGATTTGGTAACGAATCAACATCTGTTGCAGTTCAAGACATTGGTGCCTATATTGATTTGATAGATAGAGTCAAGGATGACATTTCTTTCTATCAAGAATATAACCTGAGAGACGGTGACAGACCTGATCAAGTTTCTAACGACTTATATGGTTCTCCTGACTATCATTGGACATTCTATCTTCTAAATGATGATCTAAAGGAAAGAGGATGGCCTTTAACCAGATCACGGATTAGTGACAAGGCAAAAGAAGAATATCCTAATATTGTCTTTACTACTAGAGCAAATATTGCAGAGCAGTTCTTAGTAGGTAGTAACATTGAAGGTCAAGCATCTGGTGTTACTGGAAAGATTTTAAGAAGACGACCTGATATGGGTCAGATTATTGTAGAAAAAACACCAGCTGATAGAGTTTTCACTGGAACACCTACTATCAACAGTGAGTTAGAGATTGAACTAACTACAGCAGAAACTTTTGTAAATACTAGTGAGTGGGTAGTAGAAATAGTAACTGCTCTAGGAAATACTGTAGCAACAAACTATAGTATTGTTACCACAGAGAATAATACAAAAGCAACTATTAGTGATCTTTCATTTGGAATGACTTACCAGATCACAGCAAAAGTTCTTACTGATGCTAACTTTATTAATAGTGAATCTATTCTTACTACAGAGAATGAAGTAGACAAGAATATTAAGATTGATACAGTAGTAGAAGAATATAATGCCAAGCATCACTATGAAAATGCTAGTGGCAACTATGTTGATATCAGTCCTAATGCTCCCTTTATTCAAAGAGTATCTTATGAAGTAAGATGGAATGGCGTGGATGCTAACGACCCCTCTAACTTTATTATTGACAAAATTAATATTTCTAATCTTAGTTCTATTTTTACTAACTTTAGTTTGGATGAACTTGGTATTCAGGCAATCTTGGGAAATCTTATTCCGGGTGGAACTGCACTTCAGATTGCAGGAGTTTTACAATCACAGTTTATCAACGATGACGAATATACGATTGATGATTGGCAGACTAACTTCTTAGTAGGAGTATTAGGATTCACTGCGGAACTTCAAAGTGTTGTATCCTTACAACTAGGAGCTATCATAAACTCTATTGTAGGTTCTGGTGGAACTGCACCTACTTCTATTGTATACCATACATTCACTTTAGTTGATAATCAACTGGACTTGATAACTGCTACTGCTCCACAATATATTGGATTTGAGTTTAGGTCAGATGTAAATGTTGCCCTACCTACTGCACTTCCCTTTAACACTATCACAGCAAATGATACTGAAAATCCAAAAGAAAGAAACTTTGTAACCTATAAGAATTTAGGATTTACAGGTTCGGTAATTAGTCAGTCACCATTCTTTGCAAATAAAACTACTGGTGATGATGGTGTTCTAGATAATAACTCTTCTTTTGTATTCATCCAAAATGAATATGAAGATTATATTGCTACCAACTATGATGCTATTATCCCTGCTACTATTACTCCTGTCACCTTCCTTGAACGATATGGAAAAGAAAATGAAGAGGTTAGACCTATTAAGGTGTTGAGACCAGAAGTGATTACTCAGTTTGATAAGCAGTTCAAAAGAATCTTATCTGAAACTTCAGGGGAGCAGGTTGAAACTGTTATTGGTAGTGGATTTGGAGATACTTCATACACTTCAAGTATATCCGCACCTTCTACTAATGGTGGTAGCAGCAGTAGTAGTAGTGGTGGAGGTAGTAGTTACTAATGAGTACTACTGGTAGACATCATCCTTTATATGTTGCACAGACAAGAGTTTTTGTTTCTTCTGAAAGATATCCACGGCAAGAGATTTCAAAGATTGTTGCAGAAGTCAATATCTATGAAAACCTTGGTCTTCCCTATATCACAGGCCGTCTTGTAATTATTGACTCTGCCAACGCATCTAATGCGGTTCATTTTCAGGGGCAAGAAAGAGTCAATATTATTGTGTTAGACTCTGAAGCAAACCCTATTATGAACAAAGAATTTATTTGTATGGGGATTGATTTTGGACAAAAAGTCGGTGATGATAAGTCTGGTTTTTCTGTAAAACTAGTTGAAGAACATGCATTGCTGAGTAACAGCACTCGTTTCAGTAAAACCTATGAAGGCAAACCAGATGCTATTTGTAATACTATTTGTTCAGAACAATTAGGTGTAGCTGTAGAACCTAAAGGTAGTCCAGTGCAGTCTGATATGCGGGTAGTGTTCCCTTTCACTACATCACCCCTAGAAGCAGCAAACTGGATGGCTGCAAGATGCACTAACAATAATGGTCATCCATTCTATTTCTATTCTACAATGGTAGATAACTCTTTACAACTTGCAGATATATCTACACTGTTGGGGGAAAGTCCATTTAATAACGGTGATCCTTATATCTTTGGAACTACATCCAATAAAGGTGCTGGTCAAGAAGAAGACTGGGGAATTCTTAGTAAAAAGATTACCAACTATACTATCAATAATAATGAAGATACATTGTTAGCAATGGCAAGAAATGTTTATGGTGGATATTATAACTTTATTGATACCTATGAATATGGTGGAGAAGAAGTCATATATGATCTTCCTACTACTCTAGATAATTTACCTAAGTCAAATGGTTCTACAAAATATAACTATGATCCAGACTTTTCTATTGGTAGACCTTATCATAATGGACAGAATACCTATACTACACAGGTAGTAACACGAAAACTATTTGATGATAAGTTCTCTTTCCTAGAAGAAGAAACTGTAGACAAGCATTTATATAAAGCACAGTCCAGAGCAATTTATGGGTTCTTAGATCAACAGCCTATCAATATTACTGTTCCGGGTATTTCATTTGGATTTGATAAACTTGGTAAGAAGATGGATATCTATATTCAAAAAGATATTCCACCTGAAGAAAAGTCTAATATTGATAGTGTCCGTGATAAGAAAAGATCAGGCGAATATCTTATTCAAAAGATAATGTATACGATTTTTAGTAATAGACTTACTGCTACTATTACTGCAACAAAAACAGATACTGACCCAAGCTTGGGCAGTGAGAAACTGAATCAGAATTAAAGTTATGGAAATATATAAGGTCTTACAGAAAGAGTTTTATGGAGATGATACCCGATGGTTTTTGGGTATTGTTGAAGACAATAAGAATGACCCTGAAAAACTTGGTAGAGTGAGAGTCAGGGTATATGGTGCGCACAATGCGTATTTGTCTGAAGTTCCTACTGAACTCTTGCCTTGGGCAACAGTAATGGTCCCTGCTACATATGGTGGAGTATCTGGTGTAGGTAGAAGTCCTACAGGTATTGAACAGGGTTCATGGGTCTTTGGTATCTTCCTAGACGGTAAACATTCACAGAACCCTTTGGTAATGGGAACTATTGGTAAAATCGAACAAACTCCCGGAGAAGACATTACTCCTGAAGATAAGATTGAACCAACATCTATCAAGAGTAATATTGGTGGAGCAGGAAACACTACAAATGCTACTAATGTAGGTGGTATAGTATATGCTAATACTTCTACTGGGCAGATTGCTTTTGAAGTTGCTAAACAAGAAGGGTTTACGGAAATTTCAGCAGCTGCTATTGCAGGAGCAAGTTATGCACCATAAGGAATTATCATGGCTAAAGTAATACCCGGATTAAGAAAGAATACAGTATCAAGTAATACTAATATTGCACCTAAACCTGATCCAACTAAAACTCAGGGTGGTAGAACTGAAGATGATTTTGCTTTTGGTATTTTTAAGTTTCGTGGTCAAAATATTCTAAAGTATAATAAGTTTTGCTTTGAAAATAACCTTGACTTGAATAGTGAAGAAAATCAGATTAAGTTTTTATTCATCTTACTGAGAGACGACCCATCATTACGAGGTGCTGAACTAAAGGAAGCAGAAACTATAGAACAAGCTGCGCAAATCATTCATGAATATATTTTAAAAACTAATGATGGTCTTCAAAATACTATAGATACTGCATATGACCTTTTAGATAGGAACAGTGTGTAATGTCTACATCTACATCTACATCTACATATAATCAAGGGGTTGCATCTGAACAGGATGCTAATAAGAGATCATTGCAAACTCTTTTAGCTGGATCAGGCCACGACGAAGAAACTAGAGCGCAAATCACGCAGAGACTTTTAGATAATCAACTGAATTCAAATGAAGAGTTTGCATATGGTGATGAATTTGACCCTCAATCCGAACCTAATTATGGGGCTGCTGGAGGAAAGGTTATTAATAATGAAAAGACTGAACACGAAAACGAACCAGAGCAGCCTGGACACAACCCATTTGACGGTGGTTCTAACAAACCACTCAAATCAACTCCACCCGGTCATCCCGGCGCACTAGATGCAAACTCTGTAACTAAGAATAGTAAACTAACAGAAGAAGACGAAACAAGAGTAGGTGGTTCTACAGGTTCATATGCTTCTGAACTTTCTGCGATGCTTGGTGGTATAGCAATGTTATATGTCAAAGGTGGAACTGTTAAGTATGCAAATACATCTGCTGGTAAAGGTAGTAGTGAAGAAGGCGCAGGAGTAGGTTCCTGTAAAGCTCTAGGAAATGATTTGAATAAAGTGTCTGAAGAACAGTTTGAGAAGAATACATTTATTCCAACAGAAGCATCTAGACCTGATACTTTTGGTGATTTGACAAATGTAGTGCGAACTAAAGAAGGTAAAGTTGTTAGAACTAGTAGTGGCAAACCACTATTTACAAAAAAAGGTTAAGATATAATGGCAGTAACTACAACCATAAACTTTGCTGATGCTTTCAATCCAGCATTAAAAGTTTTACAGTCAGACTTCTTAGGAGATGATGTAAACTCTATTTTTGATGTTGACAAAGTTGAAGTAGGTGATATTATTGAAACACCTGAAGAACTAGAGTCCTACTTGCGTTCTGCTAGAAGAGAATATACTGAGGTTATTGTCTATCATACATCTAGTGATTACAGGCAAAACTTTAAGAGAGAAGAACTTCTTAACTGGTTCTTTGCACAGTATAACCAAGAAGATATAAACTTTCATTTCTTAATCTTACGGGATGGCCGTATCCAGATTAATAAACCTATTAACTCTGCTGCTGAACATACTACTGTGTCGGGACATTTACCTCACAGTATCAGTGTTGCCTTTGTAGGTGGATTGAATGATGGTATTCAAGATATCAACTCTTGTTCTACTGCACAATGGAATACCTTTCATAAGTTTATGAAGTGTTTCTATGTTGTTCTTCCGGGTGGGCAAGCATTTGGACATTCTGATATTAATCAAAATGCAACTGATCCGGGATTTGATGTTATTAAATATGTAGAGAACTCTTTTGGTAAAAGAAACACTTTGAGAAATGCAGATGCTAGAACTCAAGGTTCTTTAACTGTTAGAGAACTTATTGATGCAAGCAGAGCAAGAGGGTTTAAGTAATGTCTGACTTAGGATTTAAAGACCCGGATGAGTCATTCCCACGGGAAGAGTATGTTGGTAAACCGACAACTAACAAAGCTGCACGGGAAGAATGGGAATCTAAAATCGTAATGCCAGATGGTGTTGCTGGCACAGACCTAGTTAAAACAGACTGGCAACCCAAGTATCCCTATAACAAAGTAGAAGAAACTTCTTCTGGTCATAGAGTTGAACATGATGATACTCAGGGTGGAGAACGTCTGTCCTATGTTCATAAAGACGGCACAGGCATTGAAATGTATCCCGGTGGAACTGATGCTGAAGATACTACAACTATACTTGTAAACTCTACCTCAAGAATGGTGCAGTTAGTTGGTGATGATTTTGTAATGGTTGTTAATGGTAACGGTAATGTTACCTATAAAGGAACTCTTAACCTAACTGTAGAGGGTGACTTTAATGTCAACTGTGACAACTATACTGTTACTACTAAAGGCAAGCAAGTTGAAGAGATTGCCCAAGATAAAGTCGAGAACTTTGTAGGTGATAGAATCATTACTACAGAAGGTAATAAGTCAGAGATTGTCTTTGGTAACTATACTCTTGGTGCTTTGAATAATACCTATATCTTTGCTAAGAACTATCTGAGAATGGCTGCTGAAAAAGATATTGACATTTACTCTG
>Ga0102814_10001297_pt1 | contig 17783 bp, 22 predicted proteins | sample ColrivemetaGS741_FD_79112 | JGI IMG/M metagenome (GOLD analysis project Ga0102814, IMG submission 79112) | Estuarine microbial communities from the Columbia River estuary - Flood tide ETM metaG S.741 | ecosystem: Environmental > Aquatic > Marine > Intertidal zone > Estuary | place: USA... | reverse complement strand
TCGGCAGAGGCGTGCGCCTCATGTCGGAGGAGTATTACATCAAGGAACTCGCTCCGTTTGGCATCAACACCAACCGGCGGTTCCGATGCCTTTGCCGCGCCATCTGCTGCCCGCTTATCTTCATTGGTCGCCATGCCTTTGTTGACCCGGCCATCTTCCAGATTTGCATGAAGCACCTGTCGATGCCGGGGAACAAGGACTTCATCGCCCCAGATTCGTACATCAAGGCCAACGCGGACGCCCACAAGAAGCGCATCTACACCAACAAGGTAGACCCCCGCCAGATCCAGAAGAACTGGAAGGAGACCGTGCGAGCCATTGTTGATTGCCGCAAGATCCGGGGACTGGACACGCCGAAGATAACTCGCACGGCAATTCGCACTGCGGCTGCAGAACTGACGCGGTTTGTGCTTACAATGATCCCGTCCGGCGAACAGGAGCAGGCAAATGGCGAACAACAGGAAGCCGACGTTTCGTGAACTCTCGTCTGTGTGGAAGCGCATGGCGGAGTCCAACTCCCCCTCTTTCCACCAGCGCGACATCAACAACGCGGTAGAGGATGCTGTCCTTGCTGGCGATCTTCCCCGTGAGGCCGCTGAATACGCCAAGGTGCTTGCCGTTTACGCCGAGGAACTGATTCGCGAGCGCGGTCGTCCACAGGGCGGCACCGGCAAGGAAACAAAGCGGGTGGCCAGCGAGCGCCACTTTGTTGGTGGGGAATACGAAGCGGATACCAGCCAGGAGCGCGAGCTGCTTGATGTGTCCCGCACTTCTGAGAAGCCGGGCGTCAAGCCTGTGCGCCTTGCGGGCCCCGACATCGACCCCGAAGACGCTGATCTTCTTCGCAAGTCTCTTACCGGTAAGTCGGGCAAGGCGCTTGCGTCAATGGTCATCAACGAGGACCAGGCATCCGGTCTGCGCCGGAGTTCCGTTGAGAAGCCTCCGCACAGCGGGTTTATCGGCCCGATGCCCGCTATCGACAACCCCCTTGAGAAGCTGCGCCCACGCGCAGAACGACCGGAGCCGAAGCCTGCGCCGCGCGGATCGGCTGAAGCACAGGCTAATCGCATGGTGGAAGCCATCAAGCGCAGCGGCATGGACGTTTCAGAGGGAAGCATTCCCGGAAAGTCCGGCAAGGGCGTGTTCTTTGGATTCAAGAAGAACCCGAAGGTTGCTCGCTTTTACAGCCCTGAAATTCTTGAGGAAGTTCTTGGAGCAGGCGCAAAGGGATCTGATGTTTTCGCTGGCGTCGGTGAGGACGGTAAGAGTGTCTTTGACATTCTGAACGCTCGTGCCAAGGGTGGAGACATGCACGCTTCTGCCGCTTTCGAGTTGCTGAAGCGCAAGCATTTCAAGACTGGCGAGCGTTCGGCGAAGGCTGGGAAGCGCACCACCGAACCAGTCTTGAGGCCCGTCAAGGGTGGGGGGTTTGAACCCGTTACCCGCACAAACGAAAAGGGCGAAGAGGTTCCCGTCACGGAAATCCGCAGCCCCGAGGACAAGGCGCGCCGCAAGTCGCGCAACGAATCGCGGTCGATGGGCCAGACTGCAAGCGAGGCTGCTTTCCGACGCAGCAAGTTTGATCCGGAACGGGTTGGTGGTTCCACCTCCCGCAACATGAGCGTGGACCAGGCGGCGATTGCGCGTGAGATTGAGATGCAGCGCCGGACAGACCCGGAAACGGGTGAACTGAAGCAGGGGCCTCTGACCAAGGAGGTGTACGAGCAAATCCGCCGGATGGCCAAGGAGCCCGGTCGTAAGCCCGAAGCGCCCATGGACGAACTCATCGCGGCATTCAAGAAGGCTCGTGCACGCAAGCGACAGGAAGTTCCGGACGTCATGTTCGGAAAGGAGCGGCTTGCAAAGCAAGAAGATAGGCCGAGGTCTGACTTTGTTGGTCCGATGCCTCTTCGCAAGCAGCCAGTCGATCCCAAGTACATGAGGCGCGAACAGAGCACCGGCATGAGTGCTGAGTCCGAAGGCGGGAACTCCCGTAGGCTGCAGGCGTTGGAGCGTCTTCGCAACATCATTCTCTCGCGTGGCGGTGTGATGGATCCCCGCGACATGGGACCCCACCAGGCCCCGCGTATGACTTCGCGTTACGGCCCCGCCGGCTTGATCGAAGAAGGCGAACCCGTTACGCAGGCTCGCAAGTCTGTGCCCGAGCGCCGTGCGCCGCGGCCCAGAGTTGAACTTGTCCGATCCCCCAAGGCCAAGCGGAAGCCCATCAACAAGCGTCCCGGCAAGGGCCCTGGCATTAAGGAAAAGATCTTCTCAATGATGGCCAACGCTAGGAGGAAGGCGCGTTGAAGAAGCTTCCAGCATCTGCCGGGGACGAAGTAATCCGTTCGTACTTTGGGCTGGACGGTGTGTCTTTGGCGCTCAGGGCTAGCAACTGGGAAGTCGGGGAGGAAGTGGAGCGGCTGGTTGAGTTCAGCCGTGACCCGGATCCCAAGGTGGCAATGCAGGCAATGAAGCAATTGCGTGGAGTTGTGCGGGAAACGGCGGAGATCAACGGTATCATCCAGAGCCGGAACGCCGAGATCACCCACACCGAGGGCAACCAGACGGTGAAGGTAAGCTCGACTTCCAAGATCGTGCAGTCCCTGAAAGAGAGCACAAGCCATGTCCAAATCCCAGATTCTCTCCCCTTCGCAGCCCAGTACCTCCCTGCCCGCGATTCCGGATCACCTGCTTCCGGTGTTTGAGTTGGTGAGTTCCCTGTCGAGCATGGAGTGCTGGCGCATTGGCGCGCCCATCCTGTTGGACCTGGGGGTCATGGATCCAACCACATTTCGCAAGGCTGAGCCAGAACAGATTGGCGAGATGTTCCGCGAGCGGATCCAGCCGACCGAACAGTGGTTCAAGCGCGCCGATGACCTTGGTCGCTACATCAACGACCACAAGCTGATGGCTGTAGTTCTCATGCGCATTGCTGCGGTGGAGCTGGTGGGGTCTTGAGCATTGTCCGCATTGAGCGGAAGCGCAACGACCTATACCCGCTGCCCGCTGACTACCTCGAGCTGAGCCCCGAAGGCCAGCGGCTTGCTCGCGTCAATGCATGTCGGCAGTGGCAGTTGAGCGGCGACCCGAACGACCGGGCGCACGCGCTGGCTGCGTGCATCAACTTCTTCGACCGTTACTACCTGTACCCGGACTGGGAAGAGGAGTTCAACCCGTACTTCTACGATGATGACCCCATCGAATCGCCGCTCGGGCATTTCGCGATCTACCGGCTGTGGGCCCTCGCAAGCAAGAGCGTGGCAATCGCACCGCGCGGTTTCGCGAAGAGCAATTGCTTTCGGAAGTCGGCACTCCTTCAAATGGTTAGCCGCCCGGCGTACTCCTTCATCTACGCGACGAGCAGCATAGACAACGCAGAGCAGACGAGCCAGGTGCTCAAGACCCAGTTCCTCGGCAACCAGCGGCTGTTTGATGACTGGGGTCCGGAGTTCCCCGATGGCCGCATTACGCCGAAGCGTGGTGAGCGGTCATTCGGCGTGGAGATGATGTACCTGAACAACGGCAGTTGGTTCCGTGCCATCAGCGCAGAGAGCCGCCAGCGTGGTGGTCGCCCGCGCGTGTACGCGCTCGATGACCCGGAGTATGACCCCAAGGCATCGACCAGCATGTCGATCCTGCGGTCGTACATGGAGCGGTTGCTGTTCAAGGTCGTGATGCCCATGGTCACCCGGCGCGATACGAGCGTGCGGTGGCTGGCGACGTTTGTGAGTCGTCGGCACTACGCGTGGCACGCGATGATGACTGAACCGTCCCCCACCGGCCTGGTGGCGAAGGACCCCCGCTTTGACCAGTGGGCCCGTTTGACGCTGAAGGCGGAGTACGAAGAGGAGGGGGTTCGGAAGTCCTGCTGGCCGGGCATGTGGCCGCTTGACCGGAAGGCCAAGGATGCGGATCCCAAGCTGAAGGGGTTTGTCAGCCTGGAGGAGATCCGGGAGATGATCGGCACCCACAACTATCTGGCCGAGTATTTGGCCCAGCCGGGTGAGGCCGAGGACATGCACTTTGGCGAGGTGACCAAAGAGAAGCACGGGTGGTGGTTGGAAAGCCCGGATCCCCTGTTTGACACCGACCCGAAGAACAGCGAGTCTGTTATCTGCTGGAATGGCAAGGGTGGGCTGGAAGAGAAGATGCCCATTCAGCAGTTCCTGAAGGAACGGGTGCGGATGTTCATCACGGTCGACACGAGCTTTACGGCCACGAGCGACAGCGACTTCAAGGTCTGCACCCTGCTGGGGTACGACCCGGTGGACGCTTGCCTGTTTGTGCTGGACACGTGGGGTGCCCAGTGCCGCGAGCAGAAGTTGATTGAGCAGTCGTTCGCGATGGCCGGCAGGTGGGGTTGCCCAACGATTCACCCCGAGGTGGTGCGGCAGTCGTTCGGCCTGTACACGGCTATGGAGTCGATGGTCCGGCAGAAGGCTGCGGAAGTGACTGGCCAGACCCCGCCCCGGATCATCCCGTTGAAGGTGGGCATGCTGGACAAGACCAGCAAGATCAACTCGCTGCATTACCGGTTCGAGCACGGGCTTATCAAGTTCCCCACGTGGCGCAGGGGCAACTTGCCGTGGCGGCTCCTGTTCGACCAGATCGAGCAGTTCAACCCGGATGCTGACAGCGGTGGCCTCCAGCACGACGACTTTATCGACACGGTCGCAATGAGCATGTTTGTGGTCCGTGGCCGGCTTGACCGCCAAGTGGCTGGTGGGGAAAGCCAGGCGCTGGACTTCGACAAGATGCTGACCGACGGAACTATTCACGATGCGTTGCCCGGCGGTGTTCCGGTGGTTGAAGCGATGGACTTCAGCCGGATGTCCGCCCAGTCCCTGATTGATGGAATGGAGCCCCCGCCAAATGTCAAACGAGGTTCGCGCGTCTAATACCGCGTATGTGACGATTCCTTTCGTATACTTTCAGATGCTGGCCCAGTCGTATTATGGGCAGCAGGTGCCGGATGGCATGGATGCGACTCCTGTGAATCACAAGGTGCCGCAGCCAGATCCGACGCCGCGATCTTCGTTCAACCTCAAGGACGTTGAGCTCTTTGAGGAAATGCCGCCTGGTTGGAAGTCCCTGAGAAAGCGAAACAACGATGGCAAGTGACATCTACCCGCTGCCCAAGGACAAGCGTCTGCTTGCGCAGATCATTGACCAGCACGTTGAGCGAGAGCTCACGAAGATCACGTACCGCCGCACGCTGTGGATTCTGGCGTGGTATTACCTGAACGGCTTCCGCCGGTTTGACGTGTTCGATCCGCGCACGAGCCGCGTTGTGCCGTACTACCTTGACGAAGACGGGAACATGGAGTTCCAGTCGACCGAGTTGATGTCGATCATCGACAAGACCACGGCGCGACTGAACACGATGGACCTGCGCCCGCGTGCACTCCGCCAAGGTTTCAGCCTCGCGGGTCTGCGCGAGCGCAGCGTTGCCCAGTTGGTGGCAGATGCGGTGGTGGGGGACCAGCAGCTTGAGAAGGTCAAGCGCGATTTCAACTACATCTTTTCGCTGCTTGGTTCGTGCGGCGTAACGGGTCACATGGTGGACCACCCGACGATTGGCTTGACGGCTGATCTCGAAGTGGTGCATCCCAAGGAACTGCTGCCTTTCCCGAGTCTGGGACAGGATCACACAAAAGCACGTGGCATCATTCGCCAGCGCGTTGTCACCATGAGTTTCCTTCAAGAGAGGTACGGCAAGAAGTTCCTCGAGAAGGAAAAGATGAAGATGGACGCCTGGAGTTGGGAATGGGGTCACGACATGGAAGAGCCGGCCGACGCGCCCGGAAACGGGTACGTCCTCAACAGTGCTGCATCCGGCGCACTGAACGGGATCCCCGGCGACAACGAGATGGAAGTCGTGAAGGTGCGCGAGCTTTGGCTTGACGGCCCCCGCGGTACTTGCAGTCGTTATGTGGTGTCCAGCGGCAATGTGATTATCGAGGATCGCGACCTCAGCGATGTGGAGACGTATTGCCCCATCGGGTTTGCTCGGTTCATGGACAACGGCACGTTCCACGGGGCGGGCCTGTTTGATCTGATGTTCGGCATCGTGCGCGAGATGGAACGGTTGCTCAAGAGTCTGTTCAACAACATCCGGGACATCGACAAGTACGGCGTTCTGGTCATGCCGCAGGGCACGATCAACGAACGGGCCGTGCTGCGCGACATCGGCAAGGGCCTGCGGTACATGAGTTACAGCCGCGATGCGCTGCTTGGCGATGACTTCAAGCCGATGGTCATTCAGCCGTACAACGCCGGCGATGTGCCGGGCAAGGTTGCGCAGTTTGCGAAGGGCATCGTGGACAGCCTGAGCCCGGTGCAGGATCTGCTGGCGGAGAAGGGTCGCGTGGACAGCGCAAGTGGTCTGCAGTTCCTTGATGAGCAGATTAGCAAGGCGATGACGAACCCCACCAGCGGTGTGCAGGCTGCGTTCGGCGGCATGTACAAGAGCCTTGTGCAGAAGGCAACGAAGGAAATGCTGGTCAGCGACCGCGCTCTGCCGGTCAACAAGTTGACGCTGGACCTGGCGGGTGCAGTGATTGATCCTGAAAACGGAACGGTCAGTTTCAAGAAGAACCCGATTCCAAACTTCAGCCAGATCAGCTTTACTGTGAAGGACACCAGCCCACGCAGTGAAGTGGTGCGGAAGCAGGAAGCAATGGGTCTGCTGCAGGCAAAGGTTACGGATCCCGAAGCGCTCAAGTTGTTTGCGCTCAAGGAAGGTCTTGACTTTGCAATGTGGATGGAAGAGGAAAAGAGCGCGTACGAGAGCATCATCCGCAACACGCTGCTGCTGTACGGCGATGGCCAGCAGACCCAGCAGATCGTTGTGACGCCGCACACGGCGCGGCCTGACCTGCAGCTCAGGGTGCTGAGCGCGTTCATGTCCAACCCGATCATGTCCTTGGCAAGTCCTGCGGTGCAGGATGCGTTTAAGGCTTACCGTGAGTCCCTGATCTCGTTCATGGGACAGTCCCTACCCGCAATGGTTCCGAACCCAGACGACGTCGCACTCGTCAATCCCGGCATGATGCAGGGTGGGCCCGGGCCCGGAGCACAACCACCTCAAGGAGTTATGAATGGCTGACGAAAACAATGATGCGCTGGACATGGATACGGAACTCGAACTGGAAGACGGTTCGGTTGTGAAGTTGGGCGAACTGATGCAGCAGGCCCAGCAGGCTCGGCAGCTCGAAAGCCGGGTTCAGGACCTGACCCGGTTCCAGCAGAACGCAACCAAGCTGATGCGTGGCGAAAGCCCGGACGCACAGGCGGCATACGAAGTGCTGCGTGGTGCGGGGTTCAGCGACGAGGAGGCGCAGCAGTACGCGCAGGAGTATGTGGATGGCGAGCAGTCTGGTGGAGGACGGGAGCAAGACATGAGCGATGACGAGCAGATTGAGCGGATGCTTAAGCAGTCCACCCGTGCAGCGGAAGAGCGCGCAGAGTCTGCACTGCGGGAAACGCGGGAAATGCGCCTGCGCATGCTGAAGTCGGAAATGGACAAGAACGTGGTTTCTGCGATTGACGGAAACCCGGAGATCGTTAAGATGTTGGAAACGCTCGACAAGACCCGTGGTCGCGAACACGCGGCGGGTGCCTGGCGAGCTCTGCAGGAGCAGGTCCGCGAAGCCACCCTCAAGAACCTCTATTCCCGGCGCGATGCCGAAGGTGGAAGGTTCAGCGAGGACTGGGTTGCGGACGAAGCAGCGAAGGCTGCTAAGGCAATTGCAGGAAATTATCGCACGGTAATCGGCGACATCGACGGCCTCGGCCGGTCGCCGGAAACAGAGGGCGAGCTCGAGTTCCTGAAGTCCAAGCCAGAGGTCAAGCCCCCCGAATTCCAGAAGGGCATGGACCGAGGCATGGTCGACAAGAACGTCCGAGACTTCAACGTGGACGCGCTTTCTCGCCTTGCCGCAGACGCTGCGGCTGGTGGGGAAACGAAGGTCTGATTCATCGCCCCTAACCGGTCTGTGACCGGAGACAACAACCGTGCCTTTTGCATCATCTAATTCACTCTTCAATACGCAGAGCCTGCGTATCCAGGAGATCCTCAACAAGAACGTTGAGGTCTTCCTCCCGGCTCTCGACCCCGCTTGGCGTGACACGACCGTGTCCAGCCAGGGCGTGGGTTCGTCCAACCTGATCGGTCGTGACATGAAGATCCTCAAGATCTACATGGGCTCGATGGCTGGCGTTCTTGAAATGGCGGACAGCCGCGACAACTTCGTGCTGTACGGCGACAACACCGTGTCTAACGTGGCTGACAAGCTGCAGGTCCAGAGCCTGACCAACACGTGGCCGGACGCTACCGAAGGCGCTATGGCCCAGCCGTACCGTCTCGGCATCGGCATGAAGGCCATGGTTTCCAACCTGCTTGTCACCCTCGGTGAGATGCAGGCAGAAGCCACTCCGGCCTTCATCGGCGAGATTCTTGCGCCGAAGCTTGAGGGTCACGCTCGTCTGATTGCACACACCCTGTGCAACTACTGGTACATCAGCGACAACACCACCTACAAGCTTGGTGGTGTTCTGGCTGCTGTGACGCCTACCTACAGCTCCTCGACGAACAACTCCACCATCGTGTTTACGCCGTCGGATGGAAACATCGACCGTTACGCGGTCGGCATGCGTGTTGACCTGTACAACGCTAGCGATGTTCGCCAGAATCAGGTTGGTGTCAACCGCGTCAACGCCTTTGTTACCCGCGTTGATGAAGTGAAGAACCAGGTTGTTGTGACTCTGATTGGTTTCAACTACACCACCAGCGTCACGACCTCCTTCTACTTCACCTACGCCAACGGCAAGGGTTACGGCATCGCCGGCATCAACAGCTGGCTCAAGAAGACCGGCAACCTCCTGGGCAGCGACTACGATTCGGCTAACGCCATCGACGTCGACAAGCACCCGGAGTTCAAGTCGTTCTTCAAGAGCAGCGTTGGCACGCTGACTGAGCACAAGATGCGCCAGTACCTGCGTGGCTTCCACCGTGCGAAGGAGAAGTACGGCCAGTACATCGACACGCTCATCGCGAGCGACGGTGTGTGGCTGAACTACGAAGCGCAGAAGATCGGCCAGTACCAGCTGGACCGCACTTCCAAGCTCTCCAGCCTCACGAACGAAGGCTCTCAGGAAGGGTTCAAGTTCACCTTTGACGGCCGCACTTACACGGGCTACACCTCGAATTACATCGAGAACGGCACCGTGTACGGTCTCCGCAAGGGTGGCGCGAACTGGAAGAAGTACGTCCCGCCGAGCCCGAAGGGCACTCAGAAGTTTGACAAGGCTGAGGCGTTTATCCCCTTCGAGTTCGTGGCTCCGGCCCTCGGTTACTCGACTGTCAAGGTGCCGATCACCAAGACGTCTGGTACCGGCAGCGGTAACAGCCTCCTGACGGAAGGCGCTCAGATGCCGGGCATGCTGCGTATGCAGCTCGTCCCGGATCAGCCGGCCGGCATGAAGCTCGACGGCGTTACCTTCGACAAGGTGTACGGCGACTGATAGCCGTCAGCAAGTCTGCAAGAAAGGGGTGTGTCCTTCGGGGCACACCCCTTGTCTTTGGTAAACTGTGGGCATGGCTATCGCCCGAATCCTCAACAACTACGCCAAGAAGCAGGACGATGAAGAAGTCGAAGAGACCTCTACCAAGAATGCCAGCAAGTGTAGTTGCATTTGCAAACTGATGGAGGCTCAGCAGTCTCTTCGCATGCAGCACTGGCTTACAGTCAGCCATGCTGAGCACACTGCTCTTGGTTCTGCTTACGAAGGTCTTGACGACCTAATTGACGGCTTTGTCGAGGTTGCAATTGGTGCAAAGGGGCGTGGAATCTTGTCTGGCATCACGAGCCTTAAGGTTGGTGGGGACGCTCAGCGCATCTTGTCTGACCTTGAGACTGTGTTGCGCAAGGAGATTCCGTCCGACCTGGGCGAAGACGAGACTGCGCTCATGAACATCCGGGACGAAATGCTTGCTCTGTTGCAAAAGACCAAGTACCTCCTAACCCAGAAGTAATCTCATGGCAAAGCGCATCAAAGTTTCTGGCAAGCCTCCTCGCGGACTTAGCAAGTCCACACGAATGCACAAAGAAGGTTATCGCGTCAAAAAGTCCAGTGGCGAATACGACCCGACTGGTCTGGATAAACTTGGAATTGACCCAAAGGATTTTGACCAAGAGACCAAGGATCGAATTTCTAAGTTTGTAAACCGCGCTAAAAGGGGTTCTACTGCCCCCTCGTCTACCCGCAAGAAGCTGGTGAAGGAAGGCAACCGCAAGTTCATTGGTCCGGCACAACCCGATCCTGCATTCCAACTAAGTTATGGAAAGTTTCGTGAGTTTGCTCGCGAAAATCCTGACTTGATGGAGCCAAGGGGAAGTGTTCCTAGAACCGCTGAGCAACTTGGGATCAGCCGGCACAAGACATATCGCGGTTCAAAGAAAATAAAGGGGCTTCCGGAAAGTTCAATTGAACTTGATGAACTGCTTTCTAATTTTGCGGCAGGTCCAAGAAAGATTGGAGATCCCAGAAAGAGCATTGCATCTGAACGTCTCAAAAGAAAGTTGGCCGACTACATTTCAAGAATGAGAATTGATTTCTAATGGCCAAGAAGAAGTTTCAATTCAAGGCGAAGCACAAGAATCCCGCTGGCGGGCTCAGTGAGCTCGGGCGGGCGGCATACAACCGCGCTACGGGCGGAAACCTCAAGCGTCCGCAACCCGAAGGCGGGTCGAGACGAAACTCCTTCTGCGCCCGTATGCGCGGGATGAAGAAGAAGCTGACCAGCAGCAAGACGGCGAACGATCCGAATTCGCGGATCAACAAGAGCCTTCGGGCATGGAAGTGTTGAAATGAGGAACCCTCTCGACAATCTCTCGTTTGGTTCGATGGGTGCAAGGAATGTCCAGCCTGCCGGATCAATCAATCGTGCTGGTGTAAAGACAAAGAAGCCCCGCCGCCCAAAGCCGCTGCATAAGCCCCTTGGGCTACCCGCTGGATTTTCACACGGAATCCGCTAATGGCAAAACGCATCAAGGTCAAGAATAGCCTGGTGGGGAACATCAACAAGCGTCGCAAGCTTGGGACCAGCAGGCCAAAGTCTGAGTCGACGGTAGACCCCGAACAGTATCGCAAGATGCAGAAAGGCTGGAAGTAATGGCCAAGAAGATCAAGGTCAAGGGCGGGATGTGCAAGGGTTGCAACAAGCCGATGAGCAGTTGTGGCTGCAAGGAGTGCTGAAATGGCTACCGACTTTGTCAAGAACATGCGCCGGAACATGAAGCGCCGAATGAAGGTCAAGCCTGCTGGGATGTCGGCAGGTGGGGCCAAGAAGTACAAGTTGAAGGGCTTCGGCGGAATGAAGTTTGGGGGCAAGAAGGGCTTTTGAACCACTGAGAGGTGGGCGGGCAGGGACTCCCGCAGGGGCAGGTCGTAAGTGGCCTGCCCCGATTTTGATAAAGGATTGCCATGCCACTTAAAAACTTTCCACGAGAACGTGACCAGAAAGGTGGCGGACCAGTTTCGCTAAGCAAATACCGTTCTGGAAAACACCGATTAAAGGTGCGCGGAGATATCCAAGAACGGTATCGCAAGGCAGTCGAAGAAATTTCAAAGCTTGGATTGCTTAGCGTAAACGATCTGCGAGATCTTCTGCTTGACCCATCTAAGGGTTACAACATTGGCAAGGCTCGCGCATATCACTTTACACCCGAAAGCAGGGTGGGGTCTATTTTAAAAAGCGGTCTTGAACCGCGCATCAACGAGAATCCCACCAGCTTCGACGAACGATCAATGCTCAAACAGTTGCTTCCTGAAGGCGTAGCCCATAGCCTTCCGCGTGCGTTTGTTGAAGTGTCTGAAGGTAATCCTTCTGGTTCAAACCTTCCGACTTCGCTCCGGCAACAGAGTCTTGCACTTCTTTCGATCCCACTTGAAGAGGCAATCAAGCGTTTGTCTCGAGAGGATTCATTTAGAATCCTTGCTTCTGAACTTGGTCGACAAATGAAATACCCTGTGGAATCAAACCCTATCTCTCGGATTATCATTCGGAAGAGAGCTGGCGTTGATCCGCAACGGGGATCTGCTCCAGCACGTTTACGGTCTGGAAAGCTTGAAATTCCTGAATGGGCACTTTCAGAAATTGTGCCGCCACGACTTTTGACAAGAGAACGATAATGGCAAAGAACCCCACCAACTGGATCGGCAAGGTGCGAGCGAGCATCAAGCGGCGCGGTACGGAGGGCGTGTGCACCGGCAGCAAGTTTGGTGGCGCAACGTGCCCGCCCGGAAGCAAGCGGTACAACTTGGCCAAGACCTTCAAGAAGATGGCAAAGAAGCGATGATGGATCCCAGCATGCGTGCCAGGCTTGAGGGCCTGATGGAGCGTTCGCTTGCAAGGCAGGCATCTATGCCTACGCCCAGCAAGAATCCCAAACCACTACCCCAGCCCCGTTTGCCAAGCGCAGCTCCTCCTAAGAAAGATCGGCCATTGACGGAGCGGGAAAAGAATCTGTACAAGCAGTACAAGGGCACGTTTCCGCGGGATGGCATGCTGCTGAGTGAGTTCAGGCGTTACATGGGCGACCTGCGCGGTCGCGGAGGAATGCACGAATGACCGACATTGAGATCATCTTTGACCACAAGTGGGAAGCCAGCGGCGCCGGCTTGGCGCTCAACGAGAACCACGAGGTGTGCCCGGACGGCGAGTGGGTGCGTTATGCCCGCCGGCTGACGGGGATCAAGGACCTGTTTGTGTACCACCACAAGCTTGAGGGCACTTGGGTTCTGAGCAAGTGGCTGTACAAGCCCAGCGAGACGGATAGCCCGATTGCGCTGGAACTGGCCACGATGCCGCTCCCGCCCGACATGCCCGGATCTGGACGGCTGGTGGGGGATGCGCTGAAGAATCGCCTGCGCCCTGCGGATGAGATGCTGGAGGAGATGAAGCGGAGTGCGCGCGATGCTGCGTCCCACAAGGAGACGATGAAGCAGGAGCGCATTGGCACTAAGCAGCAGGCCGTGAAGTACATGAAGGGTCACGGCATGGAAGAGGGGGCCAAGATGCTGGAGAGTGGCGCGTGCGGCTGGATGGCTCCGAGCGAGTCAAAGCCGGAGTACCAGGAGATGGTGAGCGAACTGGTGGCAATGGCAAAGAAGGGAAACTGACATGGACTCAACCGGAAGCATGCTGAAGACGGTTATCGAGAGGGTTCGCGGCTTCCTTGACGATCCCGATCTTGAGGCCAAGTACAGCGACGATTACATCCTGCGTCACATCATTCGGCCTGCGTTTACGACGGTGATGAGCCGCATCAACAACAGCAGCCAGACGCCGATCATGCACAAGTTGTCGATGCCGCTGACGGAAGGCGTGTCGGACTACCAGCTGCCGCCGTGCATCGGCGAGGTATGGCGTCTTGCGGTCAGCGATGAGAGCGGACGCGTGCTGATGGAGGCAATTCCGCGTGGTCTGTTCAACCTGCGTGGTCCAAACTGGAAGATCGAGGGCAACATCCTCTCTTTCCTCCCGTACCCCAACGCGGACTACGCGGACATGGAACTGTGGTACATCCACAGCGGCGACTTCAGCCCGGTGTACTCGACTGGTGGGGTCAGCGCGTTTACGCTTGGCGCAAACAAGGACACAGCTGTTATTTCTGTGGCAACCGGCGCAACGCTTGGCGACTGGGATCGTCGACCGAGTGCGTATGTGGGTCAGATGCTTCGGTTGCTTCCGGCAACTGGAGTGATTGAAGAGCGCATCATCAGCGCGTGGGAAAATACCGGAGTTAACCAGTGGACTGCTACGTTGCGAAAGCCGTTTGTTAGTGCAACAGCAGCCGCAAACCTGCCAGCGTTTGAGATTGCACCGGAGGGCAGCGAACCGCTGTTTGAGTCGGTGGCTGCGGCAAGTGCGATGAAGTTGGCGAGTTACCGCAAGATGAGCGGCGAGCACTTTGGCATGATTCAGAGCCAGTACAGGGATGCCATGAAGACTGTCATGGACCACTACAGCAACATGCAGATGCGCATGCCGAAGGCGTGGGACAAGGACACGGTGGACAACCAGCTCACCCAGCCCTGGAGAATCTGATGCCGCTTGGCGAAGAAGGCGATTTCCGCACTATCGGGTTCATGATGAAGAACCTGTTCCCTGGCCAAGACCATATGGGTGGGCCAGGTTCTGCAATGTTGCACCAGTGGACGCAACCGTCGGGTGGAACCAATATGAGCCGGCCGGTTCCACCGTTGACTGAGGCGGCACTTACGTTTCCAAACATCACGTTTCCTGGCATCACGCTTCCAAACCAGTTGCCTCCCATCATTATTTCGGGAGCTCCTGGGGGGGGCGCTGCGGCTACTGGAACAGTTAAGGTGTATGGTCCGGCTGGAAGTACTACAACGGCCCCAACTGATGCAACGCAGATTCTTTTTCAAGGAACGGCACTTGTTGATGTTGCGGTTACGAGTGGAAATGCTGTAGTTACTTATGACTCCAGCGGCGGCGGCGGTGGTTCTACGCTGGTGTACGGTTACGTCAGCGGGACACCAACTCGGATTACCGGCGGCATTGCTGCGTGGGAATACAGCGTGGTCACCACAACGGCTGGAACAGTAACCGCCCGCAACCTGTTGGAGAAGGGAAACACCAGCGGCGTGGCGTATGGATACACCATTGCTGGTGGTGTTGATCGAATTTCCGGAACCAGTTACTACATCTTCCCCGTGCCGTCAAACACTTGGGTGCGCATGGAGTTTACAACTGGAGTGGACGGCACCAACAGGTACTGGTTCAGCGCGCCTAACTTCATCAACGGGGGCTGCTAATGCTGGTGGGGTCATCTTTGCTGACTGCATGTGACGACGCTCTTTGCGAGCCGCCCAATGCATCAATCACAAAGATTGAATCGACGATAGGCGTGCAAACAACTTTCAGTTTTACCGAAGATGTGTTTGTAGCTGATAAAGAGACTTTTTCAGGCTACCCAGTTTTAAATAGTGAAGTCCGCAACGTCTACGGCACTAGGCTTGGAAGTCTTGGTTCTGGCTACTCTCCTTTTGGCGGGAGTGTCCAAACCTATGTTGCAAATAGCATTACGACTGTCAACATAATTTGGACTCGAGGAGCAGACACTACCGCAGATGGGTTTGCTGGAAAGTATCTTCGGCCCGGAACAAACGTTGTTATTGCAAACAACATTCAATGGCGCGCTCGAGTCTGTAACTTTGCGTACTCCTCGCACACAGCGTCTCACGTTGAACCGGAATACTCCTACGAGGAGCACCCAAGAACATCTGTTTGTAACGAAGATTTGGGCGCTCAGTTGTTTTCAATTATCCAAACGGGTGATGTTGTATCAAGGACTCTTAGTGGTTCATTTGGAACACCCAAAGTTACTTGGCTTGGCGTTTCTAAATTTGCGGTGCCTGGATTTTCAATTGTCTTGACTGCCGCCGGGTCAGCTTTGGCGCCCTGGATTGCTTCTGTTGAATCTGGTGTGGTTAAGTTGACAGACAAAAACAACAACACAACCACATTCAGCGGAACTATTCCTTCAGTAATTTCGTCTATCAATTCCTGGCCATCTTCTGGAGGCAAGTATTTTGATGCGTCAAATGGAAACGCAACAAGTGTTGCAGAAACTTCTGATTTGAAACCATGCCAATCTGCTCCGCTAAGCAGATTGTCACCCTGCTACTTTTCGTTTCCAATTGTTGATGTTGGTGAACAACTAACGCCGTCAAGTACGGATTCCGGTCTGTTTGGAATTACTTTCGATCCAGCTCTTTATTCGGATGATGAGGCTGGATTCTTGGTGTACATGTCTACCCTTTGGTACCCCAAAAATAACTCTTACGTTGAGGTTGGAGCTGGCAGTACATATCCACCATTTTTTCTGTCTTCTGAGTTTGATTCTCAGGCAAGAACTTTTAATTCTTTGAATTGGTCTAAAACTCCAGGGCCTTCTACTCAATCTGATTTCTACAGCACTGGTGATTTTTCAGAACAGACGCAGGCTTACACTCTAATTAGATACGGATGTGCAGATTTGGATCATCCAATTGGTCCTTGCTACGCTATCAATGGCAATGACATTTCTTGCAACGTGCAGTCTTTTCTGTATCCATTTGACTGTTCAGGAAATCCGTATCCGTCCTGCCCGACCTATCAGTGTTGGTGCGAAAATCTGACAACCACTGTTATTTCTCTTCCTTCTACGGATATCCCAAGCGTCCAAACCATGACAGGAAGCCTGAGAATTACATGACTAGTGAGTTCAACCTGAAGTTTGGAGACTGGAAATACAAGGTGCGACACGACCCCACCAGCGGTGAGTTGACTGTGTTGAACGCCCAGCGGGTGGGTTTAGTGGAAAAGGCGGTGGAATACGCAAAGTCGGAGGCGAGCGCGCTGGTGGCGAGCGTGCCGCTGCCCCAGATTCAGGTCCGGATGGAGGCGTGCGCGACGTGCGATAGCCGGGAAGTGGATGGTGGGGCCTGGTTCTGCAAGAGCTGCGGGTGCCCCAAGTGGGAGCGCAGCCGGCTGCAGGTGAAGTGGGAAATGCCGGCGGCTACCTGCCCCCTCAGCAAATGGCCCCAGTAAGATGGCCCCATGCAGGTTCCTGAGAACGATGTCACCTGGACTTTCTCCCTTCTGAACGCCAGCGAAAGCAGGGCGTCGTCGCGTACTGGTACGCCCGATGGGTTTGTCTCGGAGCTGATCGGAATCGACGGCACGAACAACGGTGGTCCTGTTCCGTTTCCGGGGTTCCGGGAGATGTACCGATTTACGCCCGACGAGGCGGTGTCTGGTACCACGATGACCTACGGAGGCGTTGCGTGGAGTTTGGGCACCAATCCGTACGTCGCGGGCACTACAGCGCATAAGTGCCGGGTGGTCGACTTCTGGTCGTTCAGCGTGGTCGCAGGTGCGAATACGCGCGTGTGGGGATTTATATACGTGGTGCGGCGCGCAAGCGTGATTACGGGGTCGCCGTCCTGCAACAACACGTACGACCTGATGATGGCGTTCAACGCGCCAAACGGTTCGACACTTCCCCAGTTCCGAACAGTGCTGTTGCAGCAGGGCATGACGGATGGAGGTGTTCTTGCGGACCAAGGCAATGCGGTGATGAGCGTGGAAACCACCAGCAAGGCGGTGTACGTGTTCCGCCGTGGCGTTGCGCCGATTGCCGTGTACTTCAAGGTTGCAAGTTCCAGCAGCACGATTGCAACGGTGGTTGATCCTGCTGGCCCTGGAAAACGAATTGCTTCTCGTCCGTTTACCAACACATCGAGTGTTGAAGTTGACTTCCCAACTGCGGCAGTAAATGCGCACGATGCCACGTGGTTCCTCGACCCCACCAACTCGGCAAATTCGCCGGGAAGCGTGGTGTTCTGCCGGATCGCGAGCGGCACAACGCCCGCTGCTGGTTCGACTGGTGGGGGCCCGTACGTTGTTAGCAACCTAAGCACGGCACCTGTGCTAAAGAGCGGCAGTTACAGCTTTGCGGTGCAGTTTGAAGACAGCCGCAGTGGCCGCAAGAGCCAGATCAGCAACAACGTGGACATGACTACCACGGCGGATCTGCAGTTCTTTGTGGACGGGGTGTACGACAGTTTGCGGTTTGACACGCTGAACATCTACCGCAGCGTGCGTACGGACTCGGCGGCAGGTGCGTACACCAACGGCATTCTCCAGTTGGATGCACAGGTGACGCTGTCAAGTTACGAGGTCAGCACGCTTCCAATTCGGTCGG
>Ga0102814_10001293_pt1 | contig 17825 bp, 16 predicted proteins | sample ColrivemetaGS741_FD_79112 | JGI IMG/M metagenome (GOLD analysis project Ga0102814, IMG submission 79112) | Estuarine microbial communities from the Columbia River estuary - Flood tide ETM metaG S.741 | ecosystem: Environmental > Aquatic > Marine > Intertidal zone > Estuary | place: USA... | reverse complement strand
TAAGTAAAGCTGCATTTTATAAATGGCGAGAACGATATGCCGGGATGAGTGGCAAAGAGCTTAAGCGAATAAAAGAGTTGGAAGATGAAAACAGGAAGCTTAAGCAGTTGTATGCTACCTTGGCACTGGACCATCAAATGGTCAAAGAGATTATCGAAAAAAAGCTTTAAAGCCGTAACCCTACGGGCTACAGACCAAGGTCATAAAACGCTTATTTTCAAGCAGTTACTGCCTTTTTTTATGTTCGGGTTCAACATGGGTTCAACAGGTAAAAAATAGCCCGCATAGGACTTCGCATTTGCGAGGTCCTTTTTTTTGCAACAAGTTTACCCATAAACAAAACTCTTTCAAAAAACCAAATTCCCCTTGTATTTAACGTTGGTCGGACATTCGAAAAACTAAAATTTAAAAAAAGACTAATATGAAACCTCAAATTATTCCAACTCCAACATCAAATCTCCTTTCGTTGTGTCTATGAGGGCACGATCATTTTCTATAATTGGCTCTTGACCCATTTGAACCTCTCAAATTCTTTGTAAACAGAGGCTTTCCAATTTATAATATTCGGCAATCCGAAAAAAAAGTTTCATTTGTGTATTAGCTTACAAGCAGAAAATAAAGCTTTGACTAATCAGGGTGAGGCAACTAACATATTAGTACATTTCTGCTCTTATTTAATTGCATTTCTCTCTCACAATTTTACTAATTTTAAACAGTAATTGAAGCTACCTTCTAGTACAAAGGTATATGTACCTCTATTTAAATTTTCTAAATATATCTCCTGATTTACATCATTTAACTTGCCCTTCAGCACTTTCTTACCAACTAGATCATAAATAAAATAACTCGAACCATATAAACTTTTATCAAAAGTTACCTGAACATTCCCCTCTGTAGGATTTGGGAAAATAGAAACCAAACTAAATAAATCCAAGTCATCTATTTCTGAAGTATTAGTAAGGTCAAATACCCTTACACTACCTGCTTCATTCCCGTTTTCATCATTTCCAGAAGCACCAATTGCCACTACAGTTCCATCGCCCGAAAGTGAAACAGAAACACCACACTGATCACTTGCAGCTTCTCCATCAATATCTGTACTTATTTGTGACCAAGTACCCGAAACATATTTGTAAATCCTTACTTGACCGGCAATTACTCCAGCGTCATCATTTCCAGGTGCCCCGATAGCTAAAACTGTCCCATCGTTTGAAAGTGAAATGGAATACCCACTTATATCACCCGCTGCCTCTCCTATAATATCTGAACCCAATTGTGACCAAGTACCAGAAATATATTGGTAGACTTTGACACGGCCATTGGGGTTTTCACTGTTCACCTTTCCTGGAGCTCCTATTGCTAAAACAGTTCCCCCATTTGAAAGTGCAACATCGTCCCCACTCCGCTCGCCAGCCACTTCCCCATCTATATCTGCACCCAATTGTGACCAGTTGCCAGAATCATACTTGTAAACTCTTACGTACCCCGCAGAATCTACATTGCGAATATCTGTAATTCCAATAGCTAAAACAGTTCCATCATCTGAAAGTGCAACATCATCACCGCTCCAATCTCCAGCTGCTTCACCATCAATATCTTCACCTAATTGTGACCAAGTGCCAGAATTGTACTCGTAAACCCTCACTTGGCCTGCAAATTCTCCATTGTCACTATTTAGCGGAGCTCCAATAGCTAGAAATGTTCCATCACCCGAAAGTGAAACAGAAAACCCGCTCTGGTCAATAGCTGCTTCACCGTCAATATCTGCACCTAATTGTGACCAAGTACCCGAAACATATTTGTAAACCCTTACATGACCCGCACCTTGTCCATTATCATCATTTTGAGGAGCTCCTATCGCTAGAACAGTCCCATCATCTGAAAGTGAAATGGCATACCCACTCGCATCATTAGCCGCTTCCCCATCTATATCAGCACCTAATTGAGACCACTTGCCAGCACTATACTCATAAACCTTTACACGACCTTTTTGATTTTCATCATAACCATTTCCAGGAGCTGCAATAGCTAGAACCTTGCCATCATCTGAAATAGAAACTGAATGCCCACATTTATCACCAGCCAATTCTCCATCAATATTACCACCAATTTGAATTTGGGCAAATAACGAAACAAAAGAAATTCCAACTAAGAAAAAAGAGAATAGATATTTCATAATGTGCAATATTAATCGATTAGGTTTTGTCGACAATACTACTTACCACTCTTCATGCATTCAGGCACTCCCAATCCAGTGTAAACAATGGTTTTACGATTGCTCACTTTCGCACGATGGTGATTGTTAATCCACTAGTATTTATGGATATTCAGGGCATAAGTAATCTTGACTGTGGAGTGCTAAAAATTTCTACTTCTCATATTAAAATCACGTTTGGATTTAACAATCTAAAATTTCCATTACTCGAAAAATACAAATAATTGATAACAAACATATTAGTCTAAAATAATGTTCCTTATAAAGAACCCACGGGCTACATATAAAAACCCGCAAATACCTAGCAATAAGTAGTTTGCGGGTTTTTTATTTTTAGTCGGAAACACATAGGAAACATCACACTCCCAAATCATACCCAATCTAATAGAGAACACAAGAGCTCTAGGCTAGCTCATGGGATAGCTATTTTCTACCGTAGGATCTAAAAAAGTGTTAAAACTAAATAATAGTACCTTAGCCCCCATCAAAATGAATAAAATACTTTATCTGTTACTAATCGCTGTTTTTTTTGCTTCATGTGTTGATAATCAAAAAGAATTTACCCAAACCATAAGTTCAACTGAAGGCATTGCTAATGCTGCAATATTATACTTGTCTGGCAATGAGGTTGACGGAAATACATCATATTCTGATACATTGTTTTCAAAACCATTAACCCTTGAAAATCTAATCATTACAAGATCGGATAAACCACTATTTTCTATTCAAATTGCCGATAATAATGGCATTACCCAGTTTAACCATATACCCGCTAAATATATCCATCTAGATGCTTCAATAGAGATTACTAGAAATGTATTTCACGATTACTTTCCTAAAGAATGGGAGCCACTAAAAGGTTCTAATTACACCAGTTTATATATTAAAAGTAAAAATGACGATGAAGTATTTTACATTAAAACTGTTGCTTCAGGTACGAGCAAAGAGATTGGGCTGCATTCTGAAGATTTTTAATTTAAACTCTTTTCTAGCATATTAAGCGTATCACACCTTTTAGAAGGATACGTCAATCAAATTGTGTTGTTATCTCAGCGACGTACAAATTAGAACTAAATTAGCATTTTTCTCCCATATATGTGCCATACCTTAAACACGATCCTGATTTATATAGCATGTGTAATGAGCCCGATTTTATTGCACTAATGCAAGATAGATAATAGTTCAAAAGAGTCGATATCCTATTTTAGTTCATCTCTGCTTCCCTTGAAAGTAATTAAATGTTAATTGCTCTATTACCTCAGCGAATTTAATTTGACTTCAAAGAAACGTCAGGTTTTAATCTTAATTGGCTTATGTTTTCAAAAAGTCAGTCAGGCACAACGATTACCAAACTTTCACGAGAGAATCTTAACATTTATCCTAACCCGGCTCAGAATCGGCTTACACTTCAAGCAGAAATTGACGAACCTCAAAATGTTTATATAGAAATTCTTAGTACCAATGGAAATGTAATAAAATCTACATTTGTAGAGAAACAGCCAACCATCCAGAAACAATGTTCCGTAATCGATATCCCTACTTCTTAGACGCAAGACTAGAGAATGGCACGACATTCACTTTTAAGCTAATTAAGATTAATAACTAGATTGATAAAAGACTAGAACATTTAAATAAATATAAAACTCAACTAAGTAGAAAATAATTGCAATGAAAAAAACAGCTTCTTACTTCTTGATAACTGGTATGTGCATAGCATTAGGAATACTATCTTGCAAACCTCATGATGTGTGGAAAGTAGATTTCTTTGATGATTTTGTGACCTTTGACACATCCAATTGGCAAGACCAGCGGATTTGGGTAAACAATGAAACACATTGCTATGTGCCAGACAATGAATTTGGAACACGCGAAGTGAGTGAAGGAACACTAAAATTAAAGGTAATCAAACTCAATAAAAAATATAACTGTGACAATTTAGACAAATTCGGCAAACAACATCCCGAAACAGAATATGTTGCAGGCCGCATAGCATCTAAAAACAAAAAAGAGTTTATAAAAGGTAAATGGACGGCAAGACTAAAATTATGGAGTAATGGCGAACCTAGCATGTTTCCTGCGTGGTGGTTATTAGGGGCAAAAAATAACGAGCCGCCAGTGCAAGAAACAGATGAAAATATTTGCTGGCCGATGACAGGATCTGGTGAAATCGACATTTTTGAACATCACGGAGATCATCAAAAAAATCGTTTTACGACAGGTGCCATCAAAAACCTAGATAGTTGTGATAAAGGAGATTGGTGGAGTTTACGTAAAGATTTTGACGTTACCTTAAATGAATATCACGAATACGCTGTAGAATGGGAAGGTAGTGACCTCGTTTATCGTGTAGATGACAAGGAAGTGCATCGCAATGTTGGACAAGGTGATAAATATCCAGAGCCCATGTTCGCTATTTTAAACTTCGCTAAAATTACAGACTCGCTCATGCAAGGTGAATGGGTTATGGAAGTAGATTGGGTAAAGCACGAATCTAGAAATTAATATGTAGAATATGGTTTTTAAAGATTTTAAAATAATTACCTTTTTCGTATTAATTTCCTCATGTTTGAATCCTAAAAACGGAGAATCTACAATGAATGCATCTCAAAGTACTTTCATGGAGAATTACACCAATAAAACGGTGCAAGTATATACCACGGCTAAAGAAACGGACTTACGGTTGACTAAAACAACCGAGCAAGCATTTAAAACAGCAGTACAACCTCTAGAAACAGAAATTGCTGTATTTGTAAATCCTCAAAAAACATTTCAAACATATTTAGGAATTGGCGGTGCGATAACCGATGCTTCGGCTGAAGTATTTTCTAAGTTGGATGCAACTCAACAAGACAAGTTGTTGCAATCATTATATGGAGAAGGTGGAATTGGTTATAATATAATTCGTACCAGTATACACAGTAGTGATTTTGGATTGGGTAGTCATACATACATTAAAGAGGGCGACTCTAGTTTAAGTTCTTTTTCTATTGCAAAAGACAAAGAAAAAAGATTGCCTTTTATCAAAAGAGCAATTGCCCTAATTGGTAGTAAATTGGTGTTTTATGCAAGTCCTTGGAGTCCTCCAGCTTTTATGAAAACCAATAAAAACATGCTGCAAGGCGGAAAGCTACTTCCAGAATTTCGACAGTCTTGGGCCAATTATTATGTCAAATTTATTGAGGCCTACGAGAAAGAAGGAATCCCTGTATGGGGGCTAACTATACAAAATGAGCCCATGGCTACTCAACGCTGGGAATCTTGCATTTACACTGCAGAAGAAGAACGTGATTTTTTGAAAGACTATTTGGGACCAACACTAGAAAAAGCAGGTTTAGGAGATAAAAATGTGGTGGTCTGGGATCATAATAGAGATTTAATCACCCATAGGGCCAATACCATTTTTGAGGATCCAGAAGCTTCTAAATATGCGTGGGGTATTGGTTTTCATTGGTACGAAACTTGGACTGGTGGTTTGCCAAAGTACGATAATCTAAAAAACATCAATGAATCTTTCCCTTCAAAAAACTTGCTTTTCACCGAAGGATGTCAAGAGGGTTTCAATACTGAAAAACTGCAGCATTGGCCAAATGCAGAACGATACGGCAATTCCATGATTAATGACTTTAACGCTGGAGTGGTAGGTTGGACAGATTGGAATATTTTATTAGACGAAAAAGGCGGGCCAAACCACGTTGGTAATTTCTGTTTCGCTCCTATTCACGCCAATACGTCTACAAGCGAACTTATATATACCCCAACCTATTACTACATCGGGCACTTCTCAAAATTTATAAATCCTGGAGCTACTCGTATAAGCACAACCACAAGTAGAAGCACATTAGAAAGTACGTCTTTTAAAAATACAGACGGAACTATAGTTACAGTAATTATGAATAAGACGGAAGATAAATTAAAGTATAAACTCATAGTTGGAGACAGTGAGGTAATCTTGGAAATAGAACCACGTGCTATGCAATCTATCGTTTATTAAAATGTTAAACCTGCCAAATTATGAATAAAAAACTTGTACTTATTGCCTTTGTAGTATCACTAGGTGGTTTCCTTTTTGGCTTTGATGCTGGTATCATTTCAGGCGTAATGTCTTTTGCAAATCCAGAATTTGACTTGGATGATATCCAATCGGGGTGGGTAGTAAGTTCTCCTTCTTTTGCAGCCATGTTTGCTATGCTGTTTTCTGGAAGATTAAGCGATATGTATGGGAGAAAACGTTTGCTAACTTACATTGCCCTTTTATACGCTATTTCTGCTGTTTTCTCTGCATTGGCTACTTCATATGAAATGCTCTATATAGCAAGAATGATTGGTGGGTTGGCCTTTGGTGCTGCTCTGGTTATAGCTCCAATGTACATAGCAGAAATTTCATCTGCGGAGAATAGAGGAAAATTGGTTTCATTACAGCAACTCAATATTGTATTTGGTTTTTTTGCAGCATTTCTTAGTAATTATCTTTTTAATAAGTACAATACCCCAGAGAGCAGTTTTCTTTCTGATGAAAATGTGTGGAGGTGGATGTTGGGAGTGGAATTATTGCCTGCATTGTTCTATTTTATAGCCTTGTTTTATGTGCCAAAAAGTCCACGATGGTTGTTTCTTAAAGGTAAATATGAACAGGCAAAGAAAGTATTAATCGATAATCACGGTCAAGCAGCAGGAGAAACAGAATTTGACTCGATTAGCAAAAGCATACAAAGAGATACAGATAAGTCCTCGTTCAATCTTAGAGCATTATTTAAGCCATCACTCCTCTTTATTTTGTCAGTAGGTCTTGTAATTGGCATTCTACAACAAATTACAGGGATAAATGCCATTTATTTCTATGCTAATTCTATATTCAAGCAAACAGGAATTGGTTCAGATGCTGCATTTTCATCGGGAGTTTTATTAAGTACCATTTCCGTAGTCTTCACTTTTGTTGCCATTTACCTAATCGACAGAATGGGAAGAAGACCCCTCTTATTGATTGGCACTGCCGGAATAGCGATAAGTTTATTACTCTGTGCTTATGGGTTTAGTAAAGCAACGTACCAATTATCCCACGAGCAAATAGCACAATTTGACTTCTCTTATTCCGAAAAGCTTATCCCTTTTGCAAATAAGATTTATGAAAATGATCTTGACTTTAAAAACGACCTAAAACTAGCTTTAGGTAACAAAATATACGGCAAAAACGATGGTGCCATTTTAGAAGCTGCTACTAATATAAATGCCATTTTGGTTTTAACCGGCATTTTAGGTTTTATAGCCTGTTTTGCTTTTTCTCTTGGGCCCGTTATGTGGGTGCTTTTATCAGAAATGTACCCGTTAAAAATTAGAGGTTTGGCAATCGGGGTTATTGCTTTTGTAAATTCTTTGATTAGCTCATTGGTTCAGTTAATCTTTCCTTGGGAGCTCTCTAACTTTGGCAATGCATTGACCTTTTTCATCTTTGGGGCTATAGCTTTTATTGGCTTTTTCATTCTGTTAAAAATATTACCAGAAACCAAAGGAAAATCACTAGAAGAATTAGAAAAGGAGTTGACCGAATAAAGTTCCCAAATCATGAAACCAGCACAATACAACTCCTCCGAATCCAATCTTCCGATAGGCATCCCAAGGGAAATGCCTATCTTAAATTTCAGGTTGTCAGTAGATTGCGGCGTATTTGGGTATGAACAAGGTAAAATAAAAGTGCTTCTTGTTAAAAGGAATATTAAGCCCTATAAAGGAAAGTAGGCTCTTATTGGCGATTTAGTTTCTCCACTTGCCAATTTGGTTTCTTCTGCCGACATCATATTGAATAGTCTTACGGGGCTTTGCAACATTTTTATGGAGAAATTTGCAGCCTTTGGATCAATAGATCGCCATCCTTCCGGAAGAGGTAATCTCAATAGGCTACTATTAGTTGATAAAAAGCACTAACCAAAGACCTACAGCCTCATCTTGGGCAAAATCTACTAAATGGCTCAACATTAACAAAGTGCCAGTTTAACTATGCACCCGCTAAATATATCCATCTAGAGACGCTTCACTGGAGATAACTATATATTCCGCGATTACTTTCCTAACGAATGGGAGCCTTTAAATGGTTCTAATTACGTCAGTTTATACATTAAGACTGTTGCTTTAGAAACTAGTAAAGAGATTGACGTAAATTATTCCATAGGCATTCCAAATTCTTAACTATTAGTGCTTCTAAATAATTAGCTGCAAGCAACATATTTAAGTTCTCAAGAGTCCTTTCATTAGTTAACAATGCAAAACACCGTTAAAATATGGCTAACTACAACAATTAGGTTTAGGCAAGATACCAAATCTTTTCTAAACTTCGTTTTATTCTTCTGTTTGTACTTAGTGCTTTTCCTTGGTTTATATAAACCATTTTTTTTACAAGCTTTAAACTCTTATGACTTGTGGTCCATCGTTATTAGAATAAGTTTATTTACAGCTCTTCTTCTACTAGCTAGTTATATAATTATCTCACGTTTTTTTACCGCTCAAATAGAAAATTGGACTATTGGTTACGAGATATCTTGGGTTATTTTTCACTTTTTGATTATTGGAGCCTACAACTCATTTCTCTTTCGTCAGTTTAATGCACTTTCAGAAATTTCAACTACTACTTTTTTTCTTGCTACAATATTGGTTGGCATTATTCCAGCTTTTTTTGATGCTGGATTTCGATTTTACCAACCTAAAAATAAAAAGGCTGTTTTATCTAATGTTTTATATGTGAAATCTGATGGAAACTATATTCATATTTTTAAATCTGAAAGCGGTGGTGTTCAAAGAGATATTCAAAGAACACCACTCATTAACTTTCATAAAAATCACGAATCAGAACTTATTCAAGTTCACAAAAGCTTTTTAGTTAATTCTGATTTAATAAAGAACGTAAAGGGCAATTCGAATGGAGGGAAAATTACCTTAGTGAATGATTTAAGTATTCCATATTCTCGAGGATTTTACGCTAATGTTAAATCCTTAGCATCTTAGAGCATTTTATTGTTTGGTTAAAACATATACACTCTCGTTTCCATTCTGGCCACTTCCAAGACCTGCTTCTGCTTTTGGATGAATTCCCCAATTTCGCATATCAGGTTCTACATTTAATAGCAAATGGTTTTCATCTTGGTAAGAATAAACTCCATAAAAACCTCCTGCGAGGTCTTGCCCATTAATTTTTGTAACATAAACATATACGTTCCAAATGCTGCTCCCCGTTTCGTGCTTGTACTGGGACTTTTCCTCATACATATAACCAGTCATCTCAATAACCTCTCCGTTCAACTTAACCCACTTCCAACTGTAATTTAAATCCTGATCTACCGATATCTCAATTTTTTTGTAGATAGATTTCATTTCGTCTGATGGCAGATTTACATTTTCCGCTATCCACGTTGCGTCTTTAATAACTCCCTCTATTTGGGTAGTGTTTTTGTCTGATTGATTCGATCCAACATTTGCACTTTCTTTTGTACAAGAGCTAGTAAAAATTCCAACAACTATTGCTGAAATTAATAAGTATTTATTTGTTATCATTATGTACCTAAGACTTCCCTAGCTTAGGTTTTGATGCATCAACAATTGCCGTTTGTGACGTAATACTAGCATTTGTGATGTGCGTATTCTGCTAATTCCAACTTGAGACAAACAACTATTGTTTTGTGACAAATGAATAGACTGCTAGGATAAGAGTAAAAACCAAAGTAGTTTCTTTAATTCCGAAATTGTCGGCATATTTTAATAGATATTTCTAAAAAATTAAACGATAAACACTTACAAATTAACAAGCGTTAAAAATGTAACATTTATAGCGTGCCTATTGTCTTTAAGCACTTGAAAAGAAGAGCTAGTTGGCCAATCGCCCTTATTTAGCCCAAACGTATAACCTACTCTAATTTTGGATATATGCGTAATATATTTCTGAATAAAAAGTCGCGTTTTTGCGTTCTAAATACCGCCCCTGCAGATACTTCAGGCCCAATTACGTCAAACGAACCACCTAGATGATTGCTTAAAGCTAAAGAAGAATAGTTAAAACCAACACCTCCAAAAGCACCTGCCTTTTCCAAATCTCCAATAAAATATTCTGCTGCTATTGGAATAGAATAGGCAAGACCAAAATCATAGCCATTCCAAAAGCCTCCTTTACCTTCAAATCCCACACTTGGATAAGCGGAGATATTGAGGGTAGTTATATCCCCTAACTCAAAACTTATAAATGGATTTAAGCAGATGGCCCATCCTAAACCACTCTCAACATTATCCTATGGTTGCCCAGGAGAATAAATGTGCGTTTGTTCGTACTTGTTGTAGGTAACATTTCCTCCATAACCAAGATTAAAGTGTTGAGCGTAAGTAACTAATGTGCTACTTAACACAAATGTCGAAATTAAAATTCTTCTTTTCATAAATTCCGTATTGTTTAGTATTCGTAAATCCAATCTGCCCACACTAGTGTTCTTAAACCTAAATAATCGAACGTCAGGTTCCTAACTATTTAGAGGGGTTTTATATTGGTTCTATCGTAGGAATTTCTATTATTTATTTTATACCTTCGAACTTCAAAGTTTTAATTTATTTGAATGGAAATACATTTTAATAAAAACAAACAAGCCCATATAATACAACAGTCAAGGGCAAAATTCAACTCTTCTGTTTCAGTTGCTTGGGTAGGCAACAATTTCATTATACACCAATTAGCGGATAGCTTAAAAATAGCACCATTTTGCAAGCGTTAAAGGAACTAACCACACATAGCGATAAAAAAGACAAATAAAAAAAGTGGAGTTTAGAAACCACTTAAAAAAACAGGGCGGAACCGAAAAGCCAAATGAGTAGGAAAATCTTAAATAATATCACCATGAAAAAATCAATTTTATCAGTAATCACAAGCGGTTTAGTAATTCTATTTTTTAGCAGTTGTGGCGATAGTAAGAAAAACAATTCTTACTTAGGTGAATTACCTTCCATTTCAAAAAAGTATCAAGACAAGCAAGATGAGTTGGAAGAAAAAACAAAAACTGCCACTGACCTAAACGATGCTTTTAAATACGGCCAAGAAGCTAAATTGGCTAAAGAAGAAGGCAAAAAAGCAATTGAAGCGTATTTGGAAACAAAAACGTTTGAAACTCCGTTGCTTTTCGACAATAACCCTGAGAATAAATACGAAATTCTAAATTTAAATGTTGAAGGAGCAAGTATGACAAGAGTTAATCTAATTGCGACAGTTAAGATTAATGAAGACATAAAAAACAAGTATGGCAGGTTAGAGAAATATCTATTCGGTTATATCAAAGCGGTGGATAAATCTGGCACAATGCTCGGAAAACCAACTGTATTGGCATCGGCAATGGGCGGCCAAACGGAACCTTTAAAAGCAGAAACTGAAGTAGTTTTAAAAGGAAGTATCGGAAACTTGCGTGAATTCGAAGAATTTGATAAAATCGTATTCCTTACTAAAGAAGAGTATGAAGCAGTGAAATAAATGTTTTATGAAAAAAACGCATTATCATGAAAAAAATAACAACAATGATTGTATTTGCATTCATATTATTCAGGGTGAATGCACAAAATACCGCCACTATAACGGTTGAAAATGTAAATAGTGATCAAGCAATTCAAATAATTGAAAATGCTGCCAAAGATTTGAATTATACTTTGGATAAGTATGACAAAAACAACAAGGTACTAATTACTGATTTTTTTGAGTGGACATCAATTGCCATACAAAATCATGCTAAATTAAAATTTGAAGCATTAGACAATAAAGTTGTAATATCAATGATTGAACGGCAGTACAGCTCTACCGATGGATGGGTAAACAGTCCGACAAACTTATCCAAAAAGAATATCAATAAATACCTAGGTGCTTTTGCTGATAAAATTATCCAGATAAATGCTTCGACAGAAATGTTAGCTTTTGCTGTTGAAAATTCCATTCTAATTCCCGCTTTTAAATCAACAACAACAGTACTTGGCGTTGAATGGAAATTGGACTCCATTTATCAGAAAGTTTTATCTCAAAAAAAGGAACTTATACTTTGTTTTACGCTAACAAACACAAATAGCTACCCCGTAGATTTAGATGTTAGTTTATGGAATCCAAAATATATATTTTTAGATGTTGAAGCCGAAATGGAGAATATGAAAGCTATAGGGAAAGTTGGAAATGTTTCTTTCCGGCCTCACCTAAACGCCGGTGAAAAAGTGAGTGCAATATTCTATTATAGCTCTACGAATATTATTACTAAAATTCCAAAATACTATTTAAGACATTATGTAAATAATGGAACAAATAATGAACTAGGTAAACTAACTATATATAATATTATAGTGCCTTACTATTCGGAATTGTGAGGTACTTTAGTTCTTAATAACTAAAATGTTATGGGTTGTTTCTCTGCAAGTTTCAGCCCATAACTTTTATGCTAAATTCATAAAAATAACTATCATGAAATCATTGATTAAATTATTTACCAATACGTTTATACTTCTCTCATCCATCACTGCCTCTTTTGCACAAATAGAAGATCATTACCATTCTTTTAGTGGAAATATTTATGTGCCAATTATTGTGGCCCATCAAAGCACAATGAAATTGAACGATGGAAGAAAAACAGAAAACAATATTCCCGATAAGAAAACACCAATCTCCGTATACATGAATGGAGAGAACATGGCTGTTAGCAAAGGTTTATTTTCGGGAACTATTATTAAAACCAATTATGTAGAAGATGAGGTTATTACATATATCGGGAAAGTCTCCAAAGACAAGCAAATGCTTGAATATATTGAAATAACAAAAGATTATACCATATACCTATTATATACTCGAGAGACTATTGAAAAGACAATATCTCTGGCTGTTAGATTTGAAAATATTCCGTCTTATTTTGGCGGTTACAAGTATAAGTTTGGGGTGTCTAAAATTACGTCGGTTTCCTATACCGAAGATTATTCCGTTCCCTATTATGGCCATACAGAAAGCTATTCGGAAAAATTTATTGCAGTTGACACAACACTAATTTCAGAATACTATTCCGGTATTAATGTAAAATTTAAGCCTGGGGTATTAAAACTTGATCCTGTTTCTCATATAACTATTGAAGGGCCTGATACAATTTGTCGTGGCGTAATTGGAGAAGAAAACGAAGAGAATGCTCTTTGTGAAATATCGTTGATTGCCAAAAGCAATATTCCTGGAGGAACTTTTAAATGGAAATGCAACAGTAAAGCAATAGTATTCATTGAACTAATTGAAGGAAATGGTTCTGAAATATGGGTTAGAGCATTAGCCGATTATTTGCCAAGTCCGAAAAGCGTTGAAATTAAAGTTACACACAGCATCGGAGCCTTCGAAGATTCTGCGACTCATGTATTGCACCTACGAGGCGGTTACTATTATTTCTGGCCTAATTGTAGTCAATTATTTAAATTGGGCATTATTACCGAATCTGAACGGAAAGAATGTGAGGATGATGAGGATAAATGCGAGGACTCTTTAAGGTTATCCGATGTCATTGATGAGAATAATAATTTAATTATAGAACACGATGGTTGCAATAAAGTACAGGAAGTGGAATATTTATCACTTATTCTTGAAGAACACCTGTTAAGTGCATCTGGTATAGTTGATTCTGACACCAAACTAAATTCCAAAAAACTAAATTGGTATTATAAGCTATGGGACGAAAACGGAGATCCTTATCCTGATGCAGAATCAGGACAACCCAGAGAATTTGTTACACAATATCCGTGTATGAAAAAATGGATTGAACTTGGTAAGAGTAGAGATAAATAGTGTACCTTACCAACACATTTCTCTATTTTAATACTATCTCAGATTCATTGCAAATTACTGTAAAATTCGTTTCTGTTTTGTATTTTTTTAACTATAAGAGACAGTAAAAACACACTATTATGGGTAAAGAGATTATAAACCTAGATCAGGATCAATAGAATATTTTAACTGTCTATTCTTTCTAATCCAAAGCAAAACACCTATTTACAATATACAGCAGCCTGTGCTATATTCTACTATTTAACTCGAAAGGAATGAGAATTAATAATTTTGCCAAAGAACATTTAAAAAGACATTTATCTTTTCTATATACTAACAGGGATAAATATTATAGACATGCACGTTCGGCAAGAAAAATAGTTGAAAAATCCGTCAGAAATCATGAGTTGAGAATGGCCAAAATAGCGAAACAACATCGTACTAAAGAGCAAATTAATTTGATAACTAAAGAAGGTTTTATCGAGTTTAATTCTGAAGAAAGCAAATTGAATTTAATACAATAAATAGGCTTTAATTAGAAACAAAAATGTAAACTTTAGTTTATTCCAAGTTATCGCAAGAGTGTTAAAGTGCCTTTATAGCGTTTTACTTCTGATTCTTTGTTCATAATAGTCACATAATAGGCGAACACCCCTTGAGGAAGTTCCTTGTAGGCAACAAGTCCTTCGAAACGCTGGTTCTGATTTCCTAACCAGACTTGGCCTCCCCATTGGTCGTATATTTCACTTTGGTACCAATCTATATTGTTTCCAGACGGACCCCAAGTATCGTTAATATTATTTCCATCCGGACTAAATGCATTTGGAATGAACACAGAATCCTCTTTATCCAATACATATTTTAAAACGAAAATTGAGTCGCACTCCGAGCTGGTTTGATAATACATTTCGTACACCCCTGTTTCTGTATATTCCACACCATTCTCTGGCCATATATAAGGTTGCTTACTCTTAAATTTAACCTCTGTTTTATAACTGTGGTTTATAGTTAAATGCAATTGCAAAACAGAATCGCAACCGTATTTGGTTTTAGATTTACGCGTGTATACGCCACTTTCGGTATACGTAATATTACCTGCCTGCCAATAATAGGAATCACAGGCTATTGCAGTATCAGCAATTCGGGTGCTGATGCCAAGGTTTAAATTCAACGTAAAGTTAGAATCGCAACCAGAATGTGTGGCAAAAGAACTAACATACTGGCCACTTTTTTTGTACATTAATTTGGTAACAGGCCAGTAAAAGGAGTCGCACGCAACCACATCTAATATATCGTTAAACTCTTTATTATCAGAAAATAGCACATACTCTTTTTGTGTCGTACATCCGTAAACGTCAATTATATCTACGTGGTAATTTCCCGTTTGTAAATTAGAAACACTGGCAGAAGTTTTGTTAAGAGGAGCACTCCATTTGTAGGAGAACGGGCTGTTGCCGCCAGAAACGTTTAACGCTATTGAACCATCAGCAGAGCTAGAGCATTGTGGCTGTATTACATTAGCTGTAATTTCGGGAGAGGGTAAAGAAACCGTTATGGCATCTAATAGATTACCAACTCCTTGGCTGCCGCCTGCTGCAGATACTGAATTAAATCGTAACGTGTAATTTTTAGAACCTGTTGCAGGAAAGGTGTATGTAACGGTATGGTAGGACCATTTTGTATTGTTTGCCGAAAAATTACCAAAATTATGATATGGACCACCAACAGGGCCAATCTCCACACTTAAAACGTCGGTACCACTTCTGCCGCGATGTGCAAACGACAATTGAATGGTGGAAGAAAGTACTGCCGTAAAATTCTGATAAAGCGTAGAAACCATATTGGCATTTAGTTCTATAAACTGGTTGCCAGAATAAGCTGGTGCTCCTAAAAAATTAGAACCCCAAACTTCAATTATTTTATCTGAAGCCGTAGTTTCCCAACAAGGCACTTTGCTCTGATCTACCATTGTATAGCTGTTTGAGGATACAATCTTAGTATTTTCAAAATCGGAATTGCAAAGCATTTGGCAATTATTTTGTGCCGTTACAGAAAGCTGATTAACACAAGCACAAACTAAAAAGGCCATAATGCGTAATTGAATGTTCTGTAATCTGCTCATATTATACGTTGTTTCTTTGCCTCAAAGTTAGGTGACTGAGCATGTCATTTATAATCGAATAATAGCCCCTTTTACGATAATTGATATTTTTTAATCTACATTACAAATAACAAGGTTTTGTACATTTGGTATTATTTTAAAACGATACCTTAATTTATGTTTTATTATATAACGCTATTAACAAGCTTAACTTAGCGTAAAATACGCAAAATTAGATAATCTTTACGTTTGTATGATTTTATATATCTTTGATAACTTGATAAAATGACGGAGATCGACTACAACGAACTTAATGAATGCTACGGTTTTCTTTTTGAACCTGAATTATTGGATGAAATAAAACAAATTGGCACCTGCAATATGCTATCTGCTGATACGGTTATTTTAGACTATGGTGATAAAATAAGTGCAATGCCGTTGCTTATTAGTGGAGCCATAAAAATTTTGCGGCAAGATAGCCACGGAGACGAACTAGCTCTATACTACTTGGAAAGAGGTGACACTTGCTCTATGACGGTAACGTGCTGCCTGCATGAAAAGAAATCTGTAATTAGAGCTATTGCCGAAACCGATGTGAGGTTTATTACCATTCCTTCGGAAATAAACAAGAAGTGGATCCAGAAATACGATGGATGGATGAAGTTTGTGTTTGAGAGCTACAACCACAGGTTTGACGAACTTTTAAACGCAGTAGACGAACTCGCTTTCAATAACCTACAAGATAGAATTAGAAAGTACTTAAAAGATCAGGTTCTCATAAAAAAGACTACTCGTTTAGATATTAGCCATCAAGACATTGCTTACGATATGCATTCTTCTCGGGTGGTAATATCCCGAATACTTAAAAAGCTGGAAAATGATAACATTATCCGTATAAGTAGAAATAAAATAGAAGTGTTGGAATTATAGTTTTTAGGTCCAAAATCACATTTTCGCTTTACTAAGTACATTTTAAAGCTAAACTACTTGCTAAAGAAAAAAAAAGATTACGCACACTATTAAACAAGACACATATTCAATTTTAGTGTATGCCTTTTTGGCGGCGTTGAGGTATCTACACTGGCTGACCGCGTGAATTGGATATAAATCCTACACACCGTAAAATTGTAGTTACAACAAATCTTGAAAGCTAAAAATTTCGAAATATTTTGGGTTTTATATTCATAATATCAATGTTTTATAATATCCAATTAAAGTAAATTCCAACCATTCGTAAGATTATACCCTACATTCGTCCTAACATTAAGGATAATATTTGAAATTAGATTTTTGATCAATTCTTTTTTAACAATTTATTGACCCAAAAACTATTGAATAATACTACTAAGGTACCCACCTTTTTTATTAATAAAACAAGGAATGGTATATTAACTATATGCGGAATAATTCTGCTTACATTAAATTCTTCTGCACAGAATATCGATGAAATCATTGATAAAGCCAAAAACAAAGACCCGCTTGTACTAAGCGGAAGTATTACCACTGGAATGTCTGCTTATGCCGCTAATGGCATTGACAACAGACGTAATCCTTTTGCATTTTATACCAGTATAGCCCCAACCGTTTCCTTTAGAGGATTTAGCTTGCCTTTTAGTTTTACGTACAGAGTTCAAAAAGGTTCGTTTTCGCAACCCTTTCGGCGAATAAAGATTAACACAACGTATAAATGGCTTTCGGTTGGTTATGAAAACGTTCCTATGGATTTA
>Ga0102814_10001291_pt1 | contig 17837 bp, 8 predicted proteins | sample ColrivemetaGS741_FD_79112 | JGI IMG/M metagenome (GOLD analysis project Ga0102814, IMG submission 79112) | Estuarine microbial communities from the Columbia River estuary - Flood tide ETM metaG S.741 | ecosystem: Environmental > Aquatic > Marine > Intertidal zone > Estuary | place: USA: Columbia... | reverse complement strand
TTGGGACGTTGAGCATCGCTCTCCCTTATCCAAACAAGGATCGAAAATCAAGATCGGTGATCACATCCTGGCCGTTAATGGGATGCCACTTTATTCTGACAAAGAAGCCTTTGTAGCATTTCAGGGTCTTGCCGGCAAAGCAATAGAACTTATAGTCAGCAATCAGAATGATCTTGATAGTACAAGAAAAGTTGTCGTCCAAACCATCGGAGATGAATCTCCCCTGAGACATCAGGCCTGGATGGAATCCAACAGGAATTATGTTGACAAAGCGTCTGGTGGAAGGATTGGATATATTTATGTCAGAAGTACGGGAATAGACGGACAAAATGAACTCGTGCGGCAGTTTTATGGTCAATGGCACAAAGATGCCCTCATTATAGATGAGAGATTTAACAGCGGCGGACAAATCCCCGATAGGTTCATCGAATTACTCAACAGAAAGCCATTGGCCAATTGGGCCGTGAGGGATGGACAAAACTGGCAATGGCCTCCCAAAGCAAATTTTGGACCAAAGGCCATGCTGATCAACGGGTGGAGCGGATCAGGTGGGGATGCTTTCCCTGATTATTTCAAAAAATCAGGCATGGGACCTCTAATCGGCACCAGAACATGGGGTGGTTTAATCGGTATCTCAGGTGCACCGGCACTCATAGACGGAGGTGTAGTTACCGTTCCAACGTTCAGAATGTATAATACAGATGGTAGCTGGTTCAAAGAAGGACATGGTGTAGATCCTGACATAGAGGTCCTCGAAGACCCAACCAAGCTCGCTAAGGGAATAGATACACAATTAGATAAAGCCGTACAATGGTTGCTTGATGCATTAATAAACAGCCCGGAAAAACTCAAAGGACCTGAACCTTATGAAAACAGATAATTAAAAGATCCGAAGCAATTTGTTTCGGATCTTTTATTAAGTTTTACTTTTTTAATTTCAATTCCAATACAGCGAATTTATCCATCAACCTGTATACTGGAAGGATATCTGCTTTATCTGCATTAATAATACCCAGACTTACAAAACTATTTGGGGCCTCTGGTTCCAAAAGTTCAGCTAATAAATTTCCATTCTTCTGATCCAATGGGATATAATGAAATCCATTTGAGAATGACCTGTGCATTAGTTCCACTGCAGTTTCAACCGTTTGAAGATAAACGCCTTCCCATTCTTTGCTTTTTCTTGTGAATTGAGTGATCCTAAACTGTTCCAATTCCATTTTTACAGAACTGCGAAATGAAATTACTTTAATTCCCAATACCTTTAGTTTATCTACAATCTCTTTTTCTTCACTTGGGATCACATACGCTACAGGTCTTTTTCGGGAGACGAGAGAAGTTGATCTGAATGCATCGGTATTCAGGACCTCTGCTTCAATTATTTGATTACTTGACAGATCGATCATTTCAATATTACTTTTTCCTTTCTGCGGTTCTGTTTTTACATAAACAGAATCAGAAATAGATGTCCTCCCATCTAATATTGCTCGAATCTCTTTTTGATTGTCAAAACTTGTTTGGAGAAATGATTTGGCAATGAGAAACCCAGTCTGTACCCGTCGGTTCAAAGAAGTCAAACCAAGTTTTACGCCCCGAATTTCAATCAGGGCTGCAACCGTATTATTCAATGCCCAGGCGGTTGCACTGGACCTTGCATTTGATGCACCCTGAACAAAATAAATGTCATCATCCACTTTTTTTGTTGAAAAATAGTCATGATATCGCAAGCCATTTTCATCCATTTCAAGTCGGCAATTTTCGATAAATAAGTCATTCGTATACGCTCTAAGTTCTTTGGGAACATTCAGGTTTCCACTATATAGGAACATTACATCCTGCAATCCAATATATCCGGATGCACCCATATTCCTGTAGTGCTTTCTGAAAGCATTATACTCATGAAAATCCACGGCAACATGAGGGTTAAATGCATTAAATGCCTCTTTTAGCAATATAGTCTCAGGTGCCAGTAATTTAGTCTGATCCCGGTTGAGATCCATTCCATTTGCGGCCGTTCTTGATTGCTTATTGAAACCATCTATATTTGCCATTGGTATGATAGCCAAATCAATGCTGTCCAGCAAATGCTTATAGGTATTTTCAGTATATAATTGTTGCATTAAAAACAAAAGAGCCTCTGTTCCAGCTGGTTCATTTCCATGCAATCCCCCTTGAAAAAGGACGCGAATTTTGTTCTTGCTATTTGAGAAACCTGACAATAGGACCATCGGGATCTTTTTTCCAAGTTGACTTTCTCCAATGAATTTGATTTCAATAGAATTTTGATTTTTTTTCTGTAAATCAGTTAGAAAAACCATCATTTCATCGTAGGAAGTAAATCCATTTCCATTAGAAAAAGCAGGCGTTTCTATTTTTACATCAAAATCCTGAAAATACCGTTCAGTAATTATTTCAGCTTGCAATTTGTTTTGAGCAAAACCAAGCGCCGGAATCAGGCAAAGGAAAATAAGTATACAAGTGTACTTCAAAAATTTCATGCGCTGTTTCATATTTTATTCAAAACTTCCGTTGACCAGAATTTCATTGTTTTCCATCATTATTTTTCCACGTGCAAAAACATCTGTCAATTTAAGTTGATCGTCAAAAAGACACAGATCTGCATCATAACCAGGTCGCAAATAACCTTTATGTTTTAAACCCAGATTTCTTGCCGGGTTACAAGTAATGATTTTGATCGCCTTTTCAAACGGAACACCTCCAGTATTTACAAGATCCTGTACCTCGCCCAGGTTTCTGTCTATTGGGGCTCTTCTGAATCCAATCAAATTCTTGTTTCCATCCAGCTTTTCAAGGCCGGCATTCCCATCACTGCTAAAAGTGATCTGATCAACACTCAAACCTTTGTCAAAGGCAGTCAGAACTGCTTTATAAGGTTCCGTATATTTGGAGGCACCGGTTGTTATGTCTATCATTCCCCCCATTTTCCCAAATTCTATCGCCTGGTAGAACAGATCCTTTGTCCGGCCAACATGCGTAGGGGAAATATGTGCAATTGGAAATTCATATTTATTGACCAACTCAAAAAGCAGGTCCATTTTATCTGCGAGATTCCCAAGATGTATGTGTAAAATTCCTTTTTTACCACCAATCATTCCCCCTACTCTAACCTGTTTTAATATTCTGACAAGTTCCAGTGCCGTTGGATAGGATGATCGAATATCACAAATGGCAACTTTACAACCAAGTACCTTATCAAAGAAGATCATATCTTCCTGAATGGAATTCATCAGGCAGGTGGTTTCAAGTCCGTAATATCCGGTAAACATATAACTTGTGATACCTTCCTTGTCCAGTGCCTTTGTTTTCCCGTAGAGGGTTTTTACACTGCGCGTCGTGCCGTCAGTACCAAGCAATCCAACAACAGTTGTAGAACCACAAGCTATCAACTGAGAGAGCATGATCTCAGGGGTCATGGAAGAAAAACCGTGTTTCCCACCTGCTCCAATCGTATGAATATGTTGATCAATCAACCCACTCGTGATCGTTTTTCCCTGAGCATCCCAAACCTTATGATCTACACCACTCAGCTTAATTTTTTCCTCTATGGAGATTATTTTTTCATCTACGATCAGAATATCCCGGATTCCAACAGGATCAGGGTCATAAACATTTGCATTCTTTATTATTAGCATATTCTATATAAAATGTAAAATCAACAAAAATATCAGCGCAATTCCAATGGGTATAAAATTCCTTTTTACAATTCCTAAAGTACTGACACCTGCAATTTCAGAAACTGCAATAATCACTCCGGCAACAGGTGAAACCGTTCTTCCCATTGAAGCAGCGAGATTCATAGGTAATAAAATTGAACTGCTCTGAATTCCAAATTTAACAGCAATATCAGGGATCAGGGGCCCAAAAGCAAAGAAGGCCGCATTACCACTGCCCATCATCATGGCTGCGAGATAGATCACTACGGTCATAACAATTCCGATACCCACGTACCCAAAACCCATATTTTGGGACATTAGCACGAGTCCGTCAATAAAACCAAGAGCAATTAGTCCTTTGGCAAAAATGTCAGCGGCAATGATCAGGGTAACGACCGTTTTGAAGATATTGCCCATTCCATTCCAAAAAACCTTCAGGGATTCAAGTACTTTTTTAAGACTCCTCAACCTTACCCATTCGAATAACATAGCAACAAAAAGACTTATAAACATCGCTGTCGTTGTATCAAGAGTGATCTTTTGACTGAAGATTGAAAATAATTCTGAAAAAACGATCAACAATATCAAAGGAAATACGGGTATGATGGCATAGATCAAAGGAGCATCTGTCTTTTTCTCCAGTTTGACAGGTATATTTTTTTTTGTTTTACCATCCTTTTTATCAAAATAGCGATTGGTGAAGAAATAACAGACCATGAAAACAATATTCAATGGAATGATCAGGGGAATTTGTTTATTTATAAAATACAAAATTCCGTTTTCTCCAGCTATTGAGACAGCACTTGCGGTTATCGCAGAGGCCGGTCCTACGCCAAAGGCTGTACCCGCTGTAATGACGGAAACAGCAGATAATTTACTTACACCCAAACGGATCAAAATTGGATAGACTGAAGCCATCAGTAACAATCCGAGTCCGGCAGCTGAAGGAATGGTAATGAATAGCAACTGACCGATCGGTATAACAAAAATGGCTGCAATATTCGGATACTTCTTAAAAACTGCTAAAGGTTTCATTGCCAGATTCACGAGCACATTAGAAGCTCCTATCTTATCAATGTAAGCTACAAAGCCACCAATAGCCATAATCATCAATCCAACCTTCGCATTGATTTTGCCAAAGGATTCCTTAATATATCGAAAAAGATCAAATCCAAAAAAACCGGTCGGTTCTTTGATCGGTGGCAGCTCAAATTTAAAAGTAAATGCCAAAACAAGCATGAGCAATCCTGCTGCCAGTAAAACAGCATGAGGATAGACTTTTTTTAGCAACAACCAGGCTACTACAATTATGACTATTAAAGAAATTACCGGCCCAGCATAAAATCCCATAGAATGTTATTATCGTTACAAAAAGTCAAAAAAGTAAAAAAAGTAAAAATCAGAATATTCATTTCAAAAGCAATTGAACTGATTAAAAAAATGATCTGATAATCTTATAAACTACTGAAATTAAAAACCGGGGACATAGCAATTGCGTACATCCCCGGACTTTGACTTATGTTAATTTTTTATGAATTTTGTCTGCTGAATACGATCTGAATAGGAAACTTGAATGATATAAGTTCCCTGACTCAGACTAGAAACGTCGATCTTGTCAAAATTATCTGTTTCCACAATACAATTGTGCCCTGTAATGGACAGAATTTTTATTTGAGTAGGCTCATCTTTCAGAACCAGTTTAATGTATTCATCCGCCGGATTTGGGAATAAAACCAATTTCTCAAAAACATTGAGTTTATTCACATTCGTGGTCGGGCATAATGGATATGGACAAGATGATTCTGAATTTGTTAATACACCCAGTGTACATTCCACGCCACCAAACAACCAAACATCATCTTCCTTATAAGCCCATGAATCTTTGTATTCCCATGATTCTCCAGTTCCGTCAACATCAATATCTCCAAATGTTTCGATCACTTCTCCAACAAAGAATAATTCGATTGCATCGTCTCCATTTTGAGAAATGTCACCGCTTGCAACCAAAACATAATCAAATTCACCGAGACAATCTTCAAAATAAATAGCCATGGCAATAGTATCTCTTGCTACAAGCATGTGCGTACCTTTTTCCATTGCCATTACAGGGAAAACATATTCCAGTCCATCCGTTCCCCCACCATTATTGGCAACGCCAATACCATAGATACTCATATCTGCGATATCTTCAGTCGCAAAAACATGGATTGCTTTACCTGTTGAACCGGATAACCCAAGATCAAGAATACCCTGTAAGCTCAATCCAGCGTTCAATACTGATTGATTGCTTATTGTGATATCCAGAGAATCTGTAACACCTGAACCATCATTGGCCGTAGCTGAAACAGTAACCACTCCATTTTTGAATGCATTTAATAAACCATCTGTAGAAATGGTTGCATAACCAGTCAGATTCACAACGGACCAGTTAACGGAAGGATCACTAGCATCAATAGGTAAAACGGTAGCAATCATCTGTAGTGAGCCGCCATCTGTATTGATCTCTGTTGCACCACCCTCTCCCATAACTGTTATGGATGTCACCTGATTTTCTGGTAATGGACAGAAAGGATACGGACAGGCAGAAGCCAGATTAGTTCCGGCTCCATCTGTACAATCAACACCACCAAAAGTCCATTCGCCATCTACTTTAAAAGCCCAGGAATCCAAATATTCCCATGGCTGACCAGTTCCATCTACATCTATCTCTCCAAAGGTTTCATTCACACTTCCAAGGAAAAATAATTCAATTGCATCATCTCCGTTTTGGGAGATATCACTGTTCGCAACCAATACATGTGTAAAGGCGTCCATACAATCCCCAAAATAAACGAACATAGCTGCAGTATCTCTTGCAACGATCACTTCATCACCTGCCTGAAGCGCCATAGCGGGGAATGAATATTCCAAGCCGTCTGTTCCACCTCCATTGTTCGCAACACCTATACCATAATAACTAAGATCAGCAATATCGTTCATCGCTGTAACATGTATTGCTTTTCCAGAAACTCCAGCGATATCCAGATCGAATATTCCTTTAAGTTCAAGAACCCCGGTTTGTGGTTCCTGATTAAAAATAGTAATGTATGTAGATCCGAAAGCTCCGTTTCCATCATTTGAAGTTGCTGTGACCAGAACGCTGCCATCAGCAAGCGCTGTTAATATGCCATCAGTATTTATGCTTGCAAAACCGGTTTCATTGGTGACTGACCAGCTTACCGTTTGATTTGAAGCATCTGTTGGAAAAATACTGGCCACCATTTGAAGGGTACCCATATTTACTATGATCGAGGTATCTCCTCCCATGCCACTTACATAAATAGAATCAACAGCGATTCCGGGGCAGAATGGATAAGGGCAAGAAGCTTCATTATTTGTAGCTGCACCTGATGTACAACTAACACCACCATAAATCCAGTTTCCATCAATATTATATGCCCAGGAATCAAGGTATTCCCATGGTTGATCCGTTCCATCCACATCAATATCTCCGAATGTTTCTATAACCGCACCTAAATGGAATAATTCAATAGCATCATCTCCATTTTGAGAAATGGCACTTGAAGCAACGATTACAAGATCAAATGAATTATAACAACTTTCAAAATATAATTCCATCGCTGCAGTATCCCGAGCTACCAATAAATTTTGTCCGGCTGTTAAAGACATTGCCGGAAAACTGTATTCCATGCCGTCCGTTCCACCTCCGTTATTTGCTACACCAATTCCATATAAACTTAGGTTATCTATTTGATCTGTTGCTACAACATGAATCGCTTTTCCGGCTGAGCCGGAAAGTCCAAGATCCAATACTCCTTTCAATTCAAGTGCTGGAAGTAGTACGGGCTGATCTGAAATTGTGATGATCAGTGAATCTGTAATTGCGGAACCATCATTTGAAGATGCTGTAACCAAAACTTCTCCATCTACGTAAGCAGTAACCAAACCATCTGTTGTGATCATTGCATAACCACTCAAATTTTCAAGAGCCCAGCTAACACTCGGATCAGAAGCATCTGCAGGTAAAACCGTTGCAAACATCTGTAATGATCCGCCAGCGGTATTTATAGTGCTTGCGCCCCCGTCCCCGGTTATTTCAATGGATGTTACCAACTGATCAGGTACCGGACAAAGTGGATAAGGACAAGTTGAAGAGAGGTTATTCCCTGCCCCATCTGTACAGTCTACGCCACCAAAAGTCCAGGCATTGTCAATTTTATAGGCCCAGGAATCAAGGTATTCCCATGATTCACCTGTTCCATCAGTGTCTATATCTCCAAAAGTTTCAATTACATTTCCGAGGAAAAACAATTCGATCGCATCGTCACCATTTTGTGAAATATCACTATTGGCAACCAAAATATGGTCAAATTCATTCATGCAATCCGAAAAATAAACAAACATTGCTGTGGTATCTCTCGCAACGATCAATTCATCACCAGCGAGCATTGACATCACAGGAAAAGTGTATTCCTCCCCATCTGTTCCTCCGCCGTTATTAGCTACACCTACCCCATAAAAGCTTAGGTTATCAATATCATCAGTTGCCGTTACATGGATTGCTTTTCCAGCTACACCTGGGATATCAAGGTCAAGGATCCCTTTTAGCTCAAGTCCTGAAGTAAGGGCTATTTGATTGGTAAAAGTAAAAGTATGCATTCCTACGGCACCACTACCATCATTGGCAGTAGCTGACACAACAACGGTACCATCAGCAACAGCTGTTAAAAGTCCATTTGCATCAATCAATCCAAAACCACTTTCATTTGTAATTGACCAGCTCACAGTAGGATCCGGTGCATCTGAAGGGAAAACGGTTGCAATTATTTGCAAACTTCCGCCTGCAGTTACAATTTCATCAATGTCATCAGCTCCCATCACCCATATGGAATCCAATACCGGTGATTCAGGTTTCATGGTGTTTTCCATGGTATCGAAATCTTCGACCGACAACAGATTGGCATAGGACGTAGTCCAAGCACCTAAAAAAATTAATAATAAAATAGTGTAAAGTTTTTTCATGGTAAATGTTTTTTGGAAAGTAATAATATTAAAATTGATGGAAATAAAACATTCCTAAATGTCAAAGAAATAATAGTATATTTAGCACACCAATCTGTATTTTTAAAGAATACCAATATGAAAGAAGTGCTAAACAGAATTGAGAAAATCTATACGCAGACTCCCAAAGATATAAAGAGCAGGCTATATATCCATCTATACAATATTTTGAAAAATGCAATAATAAACAAAGATGTACCAAACGGATTTTTCCTTCCAGCAAGCAGAAAATTAGCATTAATATTAGACATTTCAAGGAGTACAGTCAATAAAAGTTACGATTTACTGGTTTTGGAAGGTTATGTGGAGTCAAAACCCGGAGCAGGTTATTTAATTCTCGATTTACTGGAAAAAACAAAACCAGAAATTAAATCTTCAAAATTATACAATTACCCCAAATTATCAGATGCAGGCATATCCTTCCTAAAGAATACAAGTCTAATAAATACGACTGATGATAAGAATATTGCTTTCAGACCCGGGCTGCCACCACTTGACATTTTCCCGATCAAACAATGGCAAAATCTAAGTAATTTTTATTGGCGGCACGCCACCTATTCGGATTTATCCTATTATCCGGCCTCAGGAATTGAACCTTTAAAGAAGAATCTGGCAAACTACCTTAATATCAGCAGAAATATCAAATGCAATTATCAGCAAATCGTTATTGTCGCAGGTAGTTTACAATCCATCTACCTGATTGCAAAAGCAACCATGAATCTTGGTGATTCAATACTATTGGAGAATCCGACTTTCCCGAATGTAACAACCCTATTCAAGAGTTTCCGATCAAACATCATTCCGCTCGAACTCGACCAGGAAGGAGCCATAATCAAAAGTGAAAATCTTGAAAATATCCAAAATCCTAAATTGATCCATCTCACCCCTGCCGGACATTATCCTTCCGGCACAAAAATGAGTAAATCAAGGAAATTGGAAATTCTGGATTGGGCAAGTCAAAATCATTCCCTGATCATTGAAAATGATTACGAGCACGAGATAAATTCTAATAAAAATGACTCTCCAACCCTGTTCTCTCTGGACAAACAAGACAGAACGATCTACCTTGGAACATTTAATCGACTTTTACACCCTTCTATCCGACTGGGATTCATGATCGTTCCTTTTCATTTACTTGAAACCGTGCAGGCTCTCCAAAAATTATCACATCGTTTTATTTCGCCATCCTACCAATACGTGATGAATCAATTTATCGAAAAAAAGCACTTGTTAAATCACATCAAAAAATTACAGCAAGTCGTTCATGAACGCAAAGAGATCATGCTGGAATCCTTTAATCAGGTCTTTGATAAAAGATTGAGAATCACTGATTCAAAAACGAATGGGTTACATGTTTTGGTGGAATTCCCTGAAGAGATGAACGAACAAAAATGTGTAAATTTGCTCGTAAACAACAACCTGGTCGTCCACCCTTACAGCAAGTGTTTTTCGGTTGGAAAATCTAAAGGGGGTATGATCCTGGGTTATGCTTCTGTTCCCAATCATTCCCTTCGCAAAAAAATCATCAAAATGGGCCAATTGTTCGAAAAACACTTGCTGCTTCCAGGCAAGCTTTAGTCAACCTATAAAATGCCTTTGATTTTAATACATCGATCATCACATCAGTTCAACTTAAATTTCTAGCACTTTTTAACTTCAAATCCAACTATTCACCATTAAAAAAGCGAATTTTAACATTGCCTCGAAAGGAAAATCAATTGGTATCTACAAATATTGATAATTGGTACGTTTATTATATATTTTTAAAATTGATATTCAATTTTCCATAATATAATTACTGTAATTACAGATTCATTTTCAAGTTAAATGTGCATTATGAAAAAACAGCTATTATTCACATGTATAATGTTTATTTCAGTACTGTCCTTACATGGTCAAAAAAACGTAAGCGGGACCGTGACTGATTCAAATGGGACCCCTATGATCGGAGTTACCGTACTTGAACTTCAAAGTTCGAATGGAACCGCAACAGACTTTGATGGGAAGTACACATTAAAGGTTAAAGAAAACGCAAGCCTTCTATTTTCATTTGTTGGTATGCAGGATAAACAAATTAAAGTCGGTTCAGAAAGTGTAATCAATCTTATTATGGAAGAGGACTCTGAAGTTCTGGACGAGATCGTAGTAACAGCGCTAGGATTTGAGGAGAAACAGGACGAACTGGGTTATGCCAGTTCAACCGTCACCAGCAATGTGGTCACAAAAGCGGGAGAATCCACGATGATCAATTCCCTGTCCGGAAAAGCATCCGGCGTAAGGATATCCAGAAATTCAGGAGATCCGGGAGGAGGGGCTTATATCCAGATCAGGGGAATTTCTACGATTGACAGAGATGCTCAACCACTGATCGTAGTTGACGGAGTACCTATAAGTAATGATTCAAGGGGATTTCAGGAAACAGCTGCTGCACAATCCCGATTGAATGACATCAATCCAAATGACATCGAAAGTGTAACTGTGCTAAAAGGTGCGTCTGCGGCGGCTTTATGGGGAACCAGAGCCCTGGGTGGTGTGATCATCATCAAAACCAAAAGTGGACAATACAATAAAAAAATGTCTGTAAATTATAAGACTAGTTATTCACTGGACAAGATCAGCAGGCGTTATCCATTACAGACGGTTTTCGGGCAGGGAGACAATGGGATCTATAACCAGAGATCAAGGGATTCCTGGGGGGATAAGATCGCTGACCGTGCAGGCGGACAGGATGATTTTGACACCTCAGGTGAATTCTATATCGATCAGGCAGGTAATGCTTATTATCCAATTCTTACAAAAAACGATCGCTCCCTTTTCAATGACAGCAATTTTGACCTTGTATTTCAGAATGGACATTTTTGGGAAAACAATCTAAGTGTCAGCGCCGGAAATGAGAACAGCACCATCTTTGCATCTCTGAGTGACATCGATCAGCAAGGAATTATCAGAGACAATTCAGATTACAGGAGAACAACTGCCAGGGTAAACGTAGGACATAGAATATCTGAAAAGATAAAATTGACATCCACGAACACCTATGCAAAAAGTATTTCAAACCGGATCAGAAGAGGAGCTTCATCATCTGGATTGCATCTTGGATTACTTCGAAACCCTCCTGACTTTGACCTAACAGGATACAGGGGAAATTATTATGCCAACAGCGATGCATCTCCGGTTTCTGACAGACATCGATCATTCCGCGAGCCAATTGGAGCAGATGGAACTGCAACTTATAATAATCCGTTATGGACCATTCATGAACAAGAGAACCTGGTAGACGTTGATCGATTTATCTCAACCATGGAACTAACTGTTTCTCCCTGGAGTTGGATGGATCTTATCGGACGGGTTGGATTGGATAAATATGCTGAAAGACAGCAGGAATTTTATACACCCGGCTCTGCATCAGGGGCCTTGACATCCGGTTTTTTCAGTAAAGACCAGGCAAGAAGTTCAATTTTCAACATGGATTATATTGCCAAGGGCCATAAAAGCTTCAGTAAAAACCTGAGCGGCACCTTATTGGTCGGGTTCAATTTTAATCATCGAGAACTGATAACTGAAGGGAGTGAGAATACGAATTTCATCCAATTTACGGATGTTGCCAGCGGAATCAGAGATGTTGACAATACCTTACCTGAAAACAGAACGGTAAGCAGTACATTCGGTCAGGAAAGAACAGTTGGTGCATATACGGCAGCCTCTCTTTCCATGTATGACATGTTATTTTTGAATGCTACACTCAGAGGTGAATCAGCCTCTACCTTTGGGGACAATGCAAAAAATACTTTTTATTTCCCTTCTGCGTCACTGGCATGGCAATTCACTAAAATCTCAGGAATTAAAAGTGATTGGCTCTCATTTGGAAAACTGAGACTTTCGTATGGAGAAGTTGGGGTCCAGCCAGCAAGATACAATACCAGTAATGTATATGTTTCACCCTCTTTCAGCGATCAGCTCGGAGGTAGTCTGGCAGGTGCCTTGTATGGAAACGGAGCTTTCATCCCCAGTTCACAAAGAGGCAGCAATGATCTGAGGCCTGAAAGAAAAAGAGAGGGAGAAATCGGACTTGACCTAAGATTTTTGAATGACAGACTTTCATTTAGCGGAACTTATTATTCGAATAAGACAGTGGACATGTTACTGGATTTCCCTATTGCAAATTCAAGAGGGGTTACCAGATTGTACACCAATGGTGCAGAAATGCAGAACAAAGGCTTTGAGATGGATCTAGGTTATAACATCGTGCACAACAGCGATTGGAAATGGGATGTTAATTTCATTTATTCAAAAGTCAACAACCTTGTGACAAAACTCGACGAAGGTTTAACGATCAATCTGGGAGGTTTGGCCGCAGTTAGCTCCAGAGCGTTAGAAAATTATCCGCTTGGGGTTTTCGTTGGAGGGTCGACTTTGAGAGATGAAAATGGAAATATTGTTTATGATGAAAATGGATTCCCGAAACAGGATCAATTAGGGGGAATCATAGGTGATCCAAACCCCGATTGGCAAGGTTCCGCTTTCACGACTTTATCCTATAAAAATCTGTCAATTGCAGTTCTTTTCGAAACCTTTCAGGGCGCTGATATTTTTGCAGGCACGAAGGCCGTGATGGTTGATTTGGGGACCTGGGGATCAACTGGAGAAGAGGTCACTGCTGATCAGAATTTGTTAGATTATGATGGAAATGTTATCCTTGCCGGAACAACCTTCAGGGGCAAAATACATAATTTCGGTGCCGGCCCCGTAGCCCTTACTGAAAGTTGGTACAATGGGGATGGTGGTTATTTTGGAGGAGGAAATGATGAACTATATATAGAAGACGGATCATGGAGCAGGCTGAGAGAACTTACATTAAGTTATGAGCTGAATTCGAAATCAATACAAAAACAACTAGGCATTTCAAATGCAATACTATCATTTACAGGCAGAAATTTATTCATCCTGACTGCTTTTGAGGGGAATGATCCGGATACGAATCTACAAGGCGTAAGTGTTTCAAGAGGTATTGATTATTTCAATAATCCGGGAACGAAATCATATATTTTCAGTTTGTCAGTTACTTTTTAATCGTAAATGAAAGATATCATGAAATCAGCAAAAAATTAATCTTGCAAATTTAAATAAGCGCAATGATTATTTTTTCATCAAAGATTTCATCAGGCTATTAAAAATAAATAAAAAATAAACAGATGAAAAAGGCAATAATAATTTTCATTTCAATCATATTCTTCAGTTCCTGCTCTACCCTGGTCGATGATCTGAATAACAATCCAAACAGCCCGACAAATGCTTCCTATCAGTATATTCTGACGGGTGCAGAGCTAGGGAATACCATACTTCACTCCGGAGAAGCAACGAGGAAGACAGGAATCTTCTGCGGATATTATACCGGTCTCGACAGAAATCACCTTGGACTAAGCGAATATGCAGTGAATACAAGTAATTTTAATACACAATGGAATGACGTTTACGTAAAAACACTGGTGAACGCCATTGCCACAGAGACAGCTGCGGAAGAGGAAGGAATAACGGGTGTCACTATTGGAATAACCCATATATTAAAAGCCATGGCTTTAGGTACGGCAACTTCTCTCTGGGAAGACATTCCCTTTGACGAGGCCGGTTATCCCGAAATAGAAAACCCGGTTTTTGAGGACCAGCTCATCATTTATGGGAAATTACAATCCATGCTGGATGATGCCATAATTAAACTTGCTTCAGGAACAGGCAGGCCAGCCAGCGGTTCAGACATTCACTTTGATGGAAATCCGGTAAAATGGACTGAAGTCGCATATACATTAAAAGCCAGATATTACATGCACGTCAAAGACTATGCAAATGCATATCAGGCCGCTTTAAAGGGAATCAGTAGTTTTGAAAATAATTTGAAGACGCCTCATGGAATGGCATCTGAAAATTCCAATCTGAATTATCAATTCTTTGCCATAGCCGTCAGACAATCCGATTTGGTAACTTCAGATCTGATGACCAGTTTGATCGCTCCGGACGCCTTGTTGAGCCCAGATTTTTCAAGATATAGAGGCAATGATAAAACAGATGAGACTTCCAGATACAATTATTTATTTCACATAACAGAATTCGGAACACAACCCAATACCGTAAATGGATTTGCAGCACAGGATGAGCCAACACACATGATCACGTTCCGTGAAAATTTATTGATCCTTGCCGAAGCAGGTTTCAGGACAGTCGGTTTTGAAACAGGTTTGACACAACTGAATGTTTACAGAGCATTTTTGGCTTCTGGGGGATATTTTTCAAATGGTGGTTCTAATTTTAAATACGATGGATACGAAGCGACTGATTTTGAAACAGGGGGTATTGAGAACATAGACGGGCTCCCTCTCAACGATGCATTACTACGAGAAATATTGGAGGAACGTTATATCAGTTTCTTTGGACAAATCGAAGGATTTAATGATACAAGAAGAACTATAAATGAAACGACAGTAAGGGTTCCTGTAATGCCGAATACAGGCGAGCAATTACCGCAGCGATTCCTATATCCTACGATTGAGATTGACAGAAATTCGAATGTACCGAACCCGGTTCCTGACTTTTTCTCTCCCACTAAGGTTAATCAATAAAAAAAGGGGGAAACATTAAAAATGAGCGATTTGAAATTAATTATCTGATGAGAGAAGTAAAGCAAATAATCATTAAGAGCGTATGGCTGGTTTCGATCTTATTTTTAGGTCTGAACCTTTCTGCCCAGGATACCTTATCCAAAAGTGTGCTCTTTATTGGTAACAGCTTTACCTACTTCTATAATTTACCTCAGGTCGTAGCAGCAATGGCTGAGTCTCAAAACATACACATTGATGTTCGAGGATCAACAGTTGGAGGTGCTAATCTAAAAGACCATTGGCTCGGCAGGAAGGAGACCAAAACCAGGGAATTGCTTGAAAATGAAAAATGGGATTATGTCGTGTTGAATAATTTCAGTTTGGGCCCGATAAAAGAAGCAGATAGATTCAGAGAATACAACTTTAAATTCATCGAATTGATTCGGGAAAAAGGAGCCATTCCTGTTCTGATGCAAACCTGGGCCTACAAAGAGAAGCCTGAAATGCAAAAAATCCTTACAAAGTCCTACAGGGAAATAGCAAATGAAACCAAGACTGATCTGGTACCATGCGGTGAACTTTTTGAATTATCAAACAAAATGAATCCTTCATTGAATTTGTTTTTCGACCATAAACATCCGTCTTCCAATGGAACCTATTTACTCGGACTGGCATTCTACAAATATTTTACTGCGATGTCAACAGCTCAGATCCCGAAAAATATTTCAATGAAGGACAACAACGGGGATAAATTATATCTCCTTTTTATGAGCAAAGAGAATTCTGTTTTTTTAAAAGATTTGGTTGAAAAAAATTATAAAATTGATAAAAACATGGATTGATCCAATGGATTTGGATATGAATTCAATTACAATTTAAAGAAAAGAAAAAATTAAAATTATACATTATGAAACTTTCCAAAACAGCATTTCTGAGTATAGCTTTGTTTTGCACAGCGCTACTGGTGATCACCGCATGTAATAAGGATAATGGGGATGAGTTTCCAATCACAAAGGATCTGAGGGTGTTACAGGTTAAATCAGCTAATAAAGTTATCACTGATGGCGCAAGCAATCTTTCTGTGATCTCCCAGCTGGACCTCATCTTTTCACATGGATTGGATGCGTCTTCTTTCGAATCAGCCCTCACATTTACCCCTGCAGCGGAGGTTTCATATTCCTATGATGACACAAAATCATTCGTAGCAATTAATTTCACAAAACCCATGGAATACGACACTGAATATTCCATTCACCTCGCTAAAGGAAGTTATGGAATTAATGGAGAAGAAAGTATTGAGGATTTTAATTTCAATTTAACAACTGAAACATTCATTCCTCCACTTGTTACGCTTACGAGCAGCAAGCAAAGTTTTTATGAAGGCGAGACAAATACTATAACGGCCAGTTTATCCAAGGCAATTGCACTGGATGTAAACATGGATCTAATTTTCTCCGGTCTTGCTGAAAAAGACCTGGACTATACAAGCAGTGACACCAAAATTGTCATTCCTGCTGGACAAACGGCTGCAAGTATAGAATTGACAGCCATCACAGATCCTGATTTTGAAGGGGAAGAAACCATCCAAATAAGCATTGAGAACCTTGAAAACGGGATTGAAGATGGGCCACAATTGTTATTCATTACGATGGGAGATTTGCCGCCTGCATTAGAATTCAAAGGTGTTATGTCTTTAAAAATAGGCGGAACGGACACAAACGGACGGGCCATTCACCTGAGCGTTCTTGAAGACATTGCAGACTTGAGCACTTTCGGAATCGGGATCGCAAATAATGGTGGAGGAACAGATGGAAGAGAGATTGATTTTCCAGCAATTAGCGTTGCTGTCGGGGAAGACATTCTCCTGGTACGTGATATTGACCGGGCAGGAATGGAGAGTTATTTTGGTCCTTGCTGGCAGGAAATAGAGCATGTTATTGAATCTGAAGATGTAAACTTTAACGGTAATGACCCATTTGAGCTATACAATGAAAATTTTGTTATTGAAACCTATGGAGACGTAGATCAGGACGGGACCGGACTCGATTGGGAATGGACTGGAACCTGGGCATTCAAACTTGGCGGTGTTTGGGAATATGGAGCATTGGATTGTTCCAGTAATGCGGCAACAAATGCTGAATCTGCTTGTCCTTACCCGTTTTGTCAGCCCCTGATGATGGAGGGCGCTCTCGCATTGCTTTGGGATGGTTCAGGAACAAATGGTGGAAAAGGAATACAATTAAGAGTCAACAGATATATTGATGACCTGAGCAAATATAGTATCGGTGTGGCAAACAATGGAGGCGGAACAGATGGGATCGAATTTACTTTTCCTCAAATGTCTGCAGACGAAGGTGCTCATATATTGCTGGCAAGAGAACCCGAAACAATCGCAAGTTATTTTGGACCTTGTTTTGACGCTTTTGACTTTGTCATTCAGTCCGATGCCATGAACCAAAACGGGGATGATGCACTCGAACTTTTTGATGGAGAAATGGTTATCGAAACATTT
>Ga0102814_10001285_pt1 | contig 17897 bp, 12 predicted proteins | sample ColrivemetaGS741_FD_79112 | JGI IMG/M metagenome (GOLD analysis project Ga0102814, IMG submission 79112) | Estuarine microbial communities from the Columbia River estuary - Flood tide ETM metaG S.741 | ecosystem: Environmental > Aquatic > Marine > Intertidal zone > Estuary | place: USA... | reverse complement strand
TGCCGCTTACTGGCAAACTTTCGCCATCGCGAATGTGGGCAAACTGCAATACATCACGGTGATTTGCTTCTACATTGGATTCGTAACGCGGTCTGCCATAAACAGCTTCTAAAAATAGGCTTTCGGAAAACGAAGCCCAACCTTCGTTTAGCCACATATCTTCTTGCGTGCGAGCCGTAATTGTATTGCCCCACCAATGGTGGGCAAGTTCGTGGGCAAAAAGCGTTTCTCTATCTGTACTTCCATCTGCAATGGCATAGTACGGATAAGCAATATTGGTGGCGTGCTCCATTGCTCCTGCGTTAAAAGGAACTACGTTAAAACCAATTCTATCGAAAGTATGCGGACCATATTTATTTACGTATTGCGAAATACATTCAGGTAAATGCGTAAAACTAGAACGTAAGTTAGCCGTATCGTTTGCTAAAGAGGTTAATGTTACTGGAATACCTTCTATATTCATTCCCAATTCTTCGTATTTGGCAATGGCCACGGATGCTAAGTAAGTGGGAATTGCCTCATCTAACTCCCACATAAAGGTTTGTGTAGCATTACCATTATTTACCACTTGTTTCAGCAAGCCATTGGCATAGGCTTTATAACTTGAATCAACCGTAATATTGGTATTGTACATTGCCCTGTCAGTAAAATTATCGAAGCACGGAAACCAAACTCTTCCAAAATTATGCGGATCGGAAGCAAAGCCTACACCCATGTTAAATGCATATTCGCCTATAAAATAAAATCCGCCCCATTGGGCATCTTTTTTAGGATTCCCATTATAAAATACCGTTACACTAAACGTATCTCCCACGCTAAGCATTGGTAAATTAACCTTTAAATGTGGGTCTTTATACGTAAATGTTTGGGTGGTATTATTCACTAATACCTTGCTTACATTTAAGCCCAACAAGTCTAAATTGATTGAATTTGATGCTTTTTTCAAAACTACTTTTAGCACACAATTAGCGTCTACATCCTTAGCTACCTGGTAGTTAAGAAAGGCCGCATTGATGGTATATTGCAGTACATTAAACGTATCAGCCCGTAAATCAATAGTATTTTGAGCGGCAGTTTGTTGCTCCATGGCATAATGCGAGCAAAACTTTTGAGCATTTGCAGCATTTGCACTAATAAGCCATACCAATAAAAACAACACACTTCTGAAACCCATTATTTTATACATTTGTACGAATATAATTTATTTATAAGATGAAAATAAGACTACAACTATATACAATTATCTGCATTTTAGGAATCACATCTTCTTTATCTGCTCAAACTTATGCCGATCATAGAGCAGTTCCAGGTTATGCTGAAGTAGATAAAAATGCTAAAACCATTACCCTAAAATGGGAATTAGCTGCAAATGCTTCTAGTTATACCATATATAGACGAGCTTTAGGCACTAAAAGTTGGGGAAGTGCAATTGCGAATCTAAACGCCACAACTAATACTTATGCCGATGCGGGGGTGCAACTTAACACGGTTTACGAATACAACATTGTAAAAACAACCACCTTGGTAGAGCCATTTAGTGGAAGTGGAGCCAAGTTACAAGGCAACTCTTATATTTCGGCAGCTATTGAAAAAGCCCCAACTCATACCAATGGAAAAATATGGATTTTAATTGCAAAAAACTTAAGCGACAGTTTAACAACTGAAATAAATACGCTTAAACAAGATTTAGCTGGAGACGGCTGGGATGTTGGAACCGAAATAATTAGTGCAACTGCAACAGTAGGCGATGTAAAATCGTTTATTGATGGAAAAGCAAAAGGTACAGGCTGTGATGCCGTTTATTTATTAGGCAATATTCCAGTTCCATACTCTGGCACATTTTGTAGAGACCCAAATTACCTTTACCCACCAGACGGGCACGCAGCAACAGATCCAAATTCACATTGTGGTGCTTGGCCAGCAGATGTTTATTATGGAGTGATTGATGGAAATTGGACAGATACAGATTCTACCACCATTGGAAAGAGAGCAGAAAACAAAAACTTAATAGGTGACGGAAAGTGGGACAACAATCGTATACCTGGCGAAGTAACCATTGCAGTTGGCAGAGTTGATTTAAGCCGGTTACCTGTTTTTTCTAAAACTGAAATTGAACTAACACGTAATTACCTAAACAAAGCACACGAATATAAAATCGGGAACACTGTAGTTTTTGATGAAGCAATAATTGAAAATAATTTTTCGAGCTTTGAAGAGGGATTTAGCTCAGGTGCCATACGCGATTTTACCGCACATTTGGGCGAAGGTAAAATAATAAATGCTGATATGTTTAACACTACCGCTTTAGAAGACTACAAGTTTTCGTATGTATGTGGAGGTGGATCTTACACATCCTGCAATGGAGTAGGCGTTTCAGCCGATTACACAACAAAAAACGGAGCTTTGTTCAATCATATTTTTGGTAGTTTCTTTGGAGATTATGATGTTCAAAACAACTTTATGCGTTCGAGTATTGCTACTGACAAACTTGGTTTGGTTTGTATTTGGAGTGGAAGACCAAAATGGATTACGCACGGTTTAGCCATGGGCGAAAGCTTTGCCGATTGCTATTTAAAAACGCAAAATAACTTTCAAGATTACGATGCAAACTTTTATCAAAACAGTCCGCATTTAGGTTTTATGGGCGATGTTTCGCTTAGGACTAATACGGTTATGCCTGCTTCCAACATGGCATTAAATGCCAATGGAGATAGTTCTTCGGCTACGGTAACTTGGGATGCAAGCACCGAAACAGGAATACAGGGATATTACGTTTATAGATCGCACAAACCTTTTGGAGGTTATGTGTTGCTAAACACCACCCCAACAACGAGCACTTCGTTTGTAGATAATGCTCCTTATGACGGAACTAATCATTATATGGTGCGAACTGCAAAACTTACTACTACGGGAAGTGGATCATATGTAAATTTAAGCTTAGGTATTTCTGCTGAAATAAATGGAATGAAAGGAGACCCTGCTAGCATTATGGTGCTTAAAAGCAACCAAATAAAGGTTTACCCTACTGCTACAAATAGTATGCTTACTTTAGAAAGCACTAACAACGGTCAACTGAAGTATAGCATTTTAAATAGTTTGGCAGAAGAAGTTGCTAAAGGGGAATTAACCGGTATTCTAAATCAAGTAAGTGTTTCACATTTAGCCAGCGGAATGTACTTCTTTAAAGCTGAAGGCCAGACTTACAAATTCATAAAATACTAAGCAGCATTTACTAATTAGTAAAAAACCGTTTGTTTGATATTTGATAATAGGCTCTTTCGTAAGGAGGCAAGCAAGTTGTAGAATCTGCATACTTTTTTAATCCAAAGTCAAATCGCTGAAAACAATTTGGAGCTACCATAACTACACCATCGAAATAGGAGTAGAAAGCTTTGTTTACTGGTGTAAAAACCGAAGGTTGAGGATAAACATTTTTCTTACCTTTTAATACAGCTAATGTTGCAGGAATCTGCGTTTGACTTACGATGCTTGTAATTATTTTATCTTGTTTTACCGCACCGCCTATCATTACCATAGGAATTCTAAAATTGGTACTGTCATAAACCGGAGCATTATTCGGCCTAACTGTTCCGTGGTCCGCAGTTAGTATAATTAAGGTGTTTTTCCATTTATCGCTTTTACGAATCCTTTCTATCATTACACTTAAACAACTATCTGTATAGCTAATACTATTTAAGTATTTATCCGCCTTTTTATTGTATCCTGGCACATCAAACGGTTCGTGGCTACTAAGCGAAAACATCATTTTAAACTGCGGTGAATTATTGCCCAAAAAATCGGAGGTAAATCGTTCAAAAACCACTTCATCGTGCACACCCCAAGCATTTTCTTGTGTGGAGTTAAAATCTTTCTGTACCACAACCTCATTAGCATCTTTAAACAGTACTTTAATATTTGCAAATTCAATATCGCCGCCATAGTAAAAACTAGTGCGGTAATCAGCAGGAAAGTGCTTAAAAATATTTGGTTTTGGAGCTAAATAATCTGGAAAATTAGTGAGAGTTTGATGAGCAGTTGCAGGTATACCATAAGTTAAGGCTAGCAAACCTTTATCCGACCGAAAACTGCTGGCATACGCATTGGTAAAGGTAATTCCTTCCTGCATCATTTTATCTAAATTTGGGGTAGATGCATATTCGTTTCCGAACAAATAACCGCTGGTTTTCGCCGAAAAACTTTCTAAAACAATTAGCACAATATTGGTGCTATCATTAACTGAAATCAGCTTTGCATAATCTATTGACGCACTATCGCTATAAATTTCAGTATATAATTTCTCTGCTTCGGCATCTTCAAAAAAAGTCATCGACTTGTTTTTGTTCTTTTCCACCTCAGTAGAAAGAGCACTCCAAATGGAATTAATGGCCGTGTTGTTATATAAATTATTGCTACTGTAATAAGCACTAGAAATATTTATCGGCACTTTTCCAAAACTACTCCTTATCATTATAGCAACCACCGCCATAAGCAGCAAAACACCCAAATACGATGTTTTAAATGGCAGTGTTAACTGTTTATTCCACGTGTAGGCAAACCTACTTATCATTAATACTATAAATGTAAAAGCAATGAGATAGTGCGACAATTCTATTGAAGCCAAACCTGCATTTTCTTTACCTATAAATTGCGTAAACGATGTATTTGCTTTTTGACCCCAATAAAGAAAAAAGTATGGGTCGGTTGCTAATACAATAATTACAACAACAAAAACCAACCAATAATATACTTTTAAATATCGCACAACTGAAAGCGAGGTGAGCTTACCAATTAAAAACAGCAGGCTAGGCAGTATCAAAATGTAACCGATTACCGATAAATCTAATCGCAATCCGTTCCACCACATTGCTGGAAATTGTATAATATCTACTCCAAAGGCTTGCGTATTAATTAATAGAAAGTAAAGCTTAGCAATGGCAAAAATCACCAGCCATACGCCCAAGTTTCTAACTAAAAATCTAAGTAAACTATTCAAATCTGTTCCAATTTAAATCTTCGAGCAAAGGTATTCCATCTGCCAAATAGCTAACCATTTCTCTTGCCATAAGCGGTGCAAGGCTAGCCCCTTTGCTGCCTAATCCATTAAAAAAATGCATAAACGGATATTCGGAATGTGTTCCGAGAATAGGTTTTCTATCTCCTGTGGTTGGCCTTATTCCCGCAAAATGGTTTGTGACCTTATAAGGCACTCGTATTATTTTATTTAAACGCTCTTGCAAATCGGTCAACTGGAATGCTGTAGGCTCAATAGAAATATCATTTGGCGTATAACTAGAACCTACTCTAAACTTTTTATTCCCAATAGGTTGAATAAAAACTGGGCCCAAACAAATAGCTTCTTCCTCTAGCCCATGACATTCCATTTCAAATAATTCTCCTTTGTTGGGTATTAATAAATCTTTTCTAAAAAATGGATTTTGAAGAGCTTGATAACCCTGGCAGAAAACAATGTGAGAGAAAGAAATATCCTTATACTTTTTAGAAACTAAATCTAGTAAACTATAATCGAAATCCGCTTGCTCATTAGGATACATTTTTCTAGCCGCAGTTAAAAAGGTTTTAATGTCCAGCTCTCCACCCCTATCTATACGCAAAACACCATAATCTGCCTTAAAACCAGCCACTTCTATATTTTCGAAATTACAGTACTTTTTATATTTGGCTTGATGTGCCTTACTTAGCCATATATTTTGTTCTCCCGCCGTTGCAAATATTCTAAGTAGTGGCTTTGGTCTAAAAAACTGGGTGCTCAACCTATTTTCTGCATCGCGATAGAAAGCATCCATTTCATCAAAAACCTCGTCAGCTCTCCACGAAATAGTGAAAAATTTTCCGATAAGCGGATTAATAATTCCGGCTGCTACCACTGAGGAATGGTTATGTTCCGCGTTATCAAGCACTAAAGTTTTGTATCCTTTTTCTGCGAGTTGCATTTGTAAAACCTGCCCAGCAAGTCCCCCACCTACAATCAGGAAATCTACTGATTCTGACATAAAGGGCAAAGATACTATGGGTTTATTTTATGTTATTTGCAGAATGAAAAAAATCGCAATAGTTTTTTCTTTGGCTGTAATCGCAATAGGTTGTAAAGACGATTTCAACCTACCCGTTACTATTGAAGACACCGAAAACCCTACTATTTCGATAATTAGTCCAGTTAAGAACCAAACGTACAGTGGGTTAACTCAAATCCCTGTTCAAGTAAATTTTAACGATGACTACCAATTAGATGAAGTACAGTTTCAATTATCCCCAATAAACTTTGCCTCTCCTAGTTTTAGTATTACCAAAAAGGCTGGAGAAAAAAGTTTTTCAATAGATACTATTTATACTGTTCCGTCTACAGATAGCATTGTTTATGATGTTTTAATCGTTGTAAATGACGCGGTAAACAATATTGCAACAGAATCTTATCAATTCACCACTAAAAATTAAAAACGCTTTGCGAATTTTAATAGCATTAGTTCTATGCATTAACTTTTTATGGAGTAATGCTCAATTACTCGACACTTCTGATGTGCATATTTACAAGCCCATTGATGTTTCAATAATAAATGAGACAGACTATCTGTTTATGCGTTCAGACTCGGCAGAAATAGACACTTCTCTCAATAATTTTCAATCCAATTATAAAGCCTACTCCGACCATTTTCCATTTATAGATTTAGGTTTAGAAGGTAGCCCCATTTTAAGTTTAAGCAACGGAAACGAACGTGCTTTTGGGTTTGGGTTAGGACCAAAAAACCTCTCTTATTACTTTTTTAGCGACACTATTCACGTTTATCAAACCGCCAGACCATTTACAAGACTAAGTTACTCACAAGGCAATAATGAGCTAATTAATATATCAGCCACCCACGCACAGCAACTTTCTAAACGCTTAGCATTCGGGATAGACTACCATCGCTTAAAAAACCAAAATTTTTATTATAGCAATATTGCCAATGGCGATAGAATAAGAATGAATAATTGGTTCAACACTAAACTATACACCAATTATTGCTCTAAGGATAGAAGGTATGAGCTACTGGTTTCATACTTATGGAACAAAAGCATAAATGTAGAAAGTGGCGGAATTCAGTCGGATTCGTTTTTTAATGCATTAAGCGGCAGAAGTAAATTCGAAAATAACAAAGCCTACTTTAGTGAAGCTTTTGGTGAACAAGCTCAAAATCAGTTTACTGTAATTCAGTACTTTAGGCCACAAAAAAGCATTTTAGACAGTACACAGATCTATAAATTAGACCGATTTACAAATCAGTTTTACTTAAAAAGTAAAGCAGATTTTAATAGAATTAGCTATACAGATGAGTCTCCAGATTCTGCAAGTTATAACATAGGATTAAAGCTAGATCCATTTAAAGACTCTATTTTGCTTAAAACATATAGCAACGAGCTTGGCTATAGTGTTAAACTTCTAAAACTAAACCTTTCAGTTGGCATAATACATTCGTATAACACCATAATAATGAATGAGGTAAGCGAGAATTACAACAATGTATACCTCACCTCGTTGGGCAACTTAAAAGTAAAACAATTTGAAATAAATGCAGATGCCAACTTTGGCATATTGGGCTATAATTTAGGCGATTACAAAATTCGTGGAGAAGCTAGCACAACTTGGAAAAAGTTTAATGTGCGAGTCGGTATTTTATCTCAACTTATAGAACCTTTCTATACTGAACAAAACTTGGCCTCTAATGTAATATCCTGGAATAATAGCTTTAAGAAAACAAGTGTAAATCAACTCTTTGCAAGTGCCTCTTTACAAATTAAAAATCAATGGCTGAAACTTAAATTGCTTAGCGAAACAAATAACAACCTTATCTATTTTGATACCGATTTGCTTGCAAAGCAAAATAATGATTTCATTAGTCTTTTAAAATTCGAAACCACTTACGGATTAAAAACCAATCATTTTGGCACCATTGCCAACGTTGTTTTTCAGCAAGTTTCTAATGCTACAGTTTTACCCAGACCAGCGGTTGCAGGTAATTTAGATGTTTTTACAAACTTTAGGTTATTTGCTAGCAAGCTAAATATGCAAGTGGGTACAAAGGCTTATTGGTTTAGCAAATTTGATAGTCCAAAATACAACCCATATACACGGCAGTGGCACCTAACAAACGAAAGTTATACTATGTACCCGCCATTAAGTGTTTACGCAAATGCACAATTAAAAAGCTTTTGTTTTGGTATTGAGTTTTTTCATGCACAAATGCAACTTATGGGAACTGATTATTATGCATCTCCTGGCTATCCGCTAATGCCTCGTGTTATGCGGCTTAATTTCCGCTGGGATTTAAGTAATTAAACCTTCTTTAAAGTATAAATTTCTACTCTCTTATTCTGATCTTCCTGAAGCCTGCTGCTTGGGTAAGGAAACTTCATACGACTATTACTCATGCCTTTATAGGTAAGCCTACTTTGACTAACGCCAGCGGTTACCAAATAATCATTCACGGCTTTGGCTCTTTTATAGCTAAGCTCCTTGTTATACCTATCTTGTATGCTGTTCATCGGCCTATCATATGGATAATTCATATGACCTTGAATTTCGATAAACGTGCTTTTATTTGTTTGTAAAATCTGGAGTAAGCGAGCCAAGTCGGCAGCAGATTCTGGTCTAATTATATCGGTATCCGTTTCGAAAAAAATACTATTAAAAGTAAACACTCCTGTTACTTTTACTGGAGTTAATTCCAAGGTAAATAGCAGTGTATCCGTGGGTTGATCAATATCTCGTTGCGTTAAAATTAGATAATTGCTGAGGTAAAAATCAGCACTCGCTATTAGTTGTAGTCTTTCTGTTATTAATGCAAACACAGGAGACTTTCCGTCGTAACCTGTTTCACTAAACTTCATATCAATGCCGTCATAATCAAACCCTAAGCTTGTTTTAATAGGCTTTTTAGTCTTAGCATCAATGGTTTTAACCATAATGTACTTTGGCGGATAAAGTTTGGAGCGGTTATCCGACTCATAGACAAAAAACATTTTAGCCCTGCGATTCTTGCTCTGATCGTCTGATATAATCTGAGACTCACCAAAACTTTCTGTTTTTACAAATCGCTCGGGCACCCCAAAGTCGTAGAGACACTGAGATGCTGCATTCGCCCTATTTGCTGCTAAAACAGCGTTGTATTCATCAGTTGCAAAAGTGTCGGTGTGTCCTTCAATGTAAATTTCTTTAATATTGGTTGCTCCTAGCTCTAAAAGTTTTTCCTTTATAATTTGCTTCTGAGCGTTTGATATTTCGTAACTATCTGTATCAAAAAATATGTATAAATAGTCTGTGGTAAGTGCATATAGTTGAGCATTAGCTTTATTACCAAGCAGCAAACAAAGTGTTAAAAGAATTAGTATTTTGTTTCGATTAATCGACATTAGCAATATAAATGTTAAACTTGTAACGAAATAAAAAGTCCCAGCCATATAGGCCAGGACTTAATTTCAAAGATAAAATACTAAACTACTACTTATGATGAAAATTATTAACCATGTGTACCTTGCGATACACCATCTAATAAGAAATTATCATGCCAACTAAATTACCTCTGATAATCAAGCATTTACAAATCACACATGTACTGATTAGTATCAATTTGGGAACAATCTGTTTCTTTTTGGGAATAATTGCTATTTAGGGATGATTTTAAGCCTTGGATTTTAAATATAAAACACGAAACAAACCTGTCAGATAGCTTAAACTTTTGCATCTTTTCAATAGCTCAGTGTAATTCATAATTAATTTACAATCAATCACTTATAATCAAATTTGTTATGTAAAAATTCAATTATTTTGGAACAAAATCAATCTTTTTTCAAATAAGTAAAAGCGTTAATATCTATAATACTGCTTGTAAAATCAATTAAAAAACAACTGATATCAATCCCATTTTTGGAATAAGAAGTGAAATAAAGGCAAAATATGCACTTGCTACACTCAAGTCGCTTAAATTAAAAAATGTATAAAAAAATAAAAAACAATTTGCTCTAAATCTTAAATCAATTGAAAATTAATAGGAAAATAAGAATATTTAGGCTTAGGATATAACGCAACCCGCTATAAAGAATGAAGCAAGCATTACCCTTAACTTTGGGCTACACTACAAAATTCCACTCAGAACGTAATTCCTCATCTAAAAACTTTATAGAATCGATTTGTGCCTTAAGATCAATTATTGCTCTGTTTTTATTAGATAAAACGGTATAAGTCCTATCATCTATTGTAACATTATTTACAAATGTTACCGAAGCAGCAGTGCCAGTAGCAAACATCGACGTAATTAAACCTGCTTTTAAATCTGACTCAAATTCATCAGCGGTAATTAAAAGCTCTTGAACTTCAATTCCTTTACTTTTTGCTAAAGCAATAACCGTGTCGCGTGTTATTCCAGCAAGCATGCTATCCTTTAATTGAGGAGTTACTAAAACATCTCCTTTAGTATAAAAGAAATTTGCCGAACCTAATTCTTCAAGCGTATAATTATTTGTAATATCGGTCCAAATAACTTGATCGTAACCTAATTGCTTTGCTGCTTGCGAAGGTTGAAAAGAAGCGGCATAATTCCCAGCAGCTTTAGCAAAACCGACACCTCCTGTGGCAGCTCGTCTGAAATTACGTTCTAATTTTATTTTAAGTGGATGATCGTAATAAAAACCAACAGGACAGGCAATTACCATAAATCGGTATGTTATACTTGGTGTAGCACGCAGCGTATTATCCATAGCTATCATAAACGGACGAAGGTATAAAGCCCCTTGAGTTCTTAACGGAACCCAATCTTTTTGCAGTGCTACATACTCTTGTATTGCAGTAATGGCAATATCAACATCCAATTGCGGCATTTGTAATCTAGCTGCTGACCTATTTAGTCGTTCCACATTATCTCGCAGCCGAAATAAGTTAACCTTATTGTCAATTGTCTTGTATGCTTTAAGTCCCTCAAAAATAGCTTGACCATAGTGCAAACAAGAGGTACCTGGGTGCATACTAATAGGTTTAAGTGATTCTATTTTATAATCAGACCACTTTTCTCCGTCAAAATCTGAATACATCATATAATCTGTAAACACTTTCCCAAACTCAAGTTTATCAAAATCATAATTTCCAATTTTAGACTCACTTACCCGCGTTATATCAATTTGCACGGTTCAAAGTAAATAGAATTGATGTAAATAATATAATGTTTATACATTTGCTTAGTGATAAAAGAAACGGAGATAGATACGGACCTGCTATTTAAACAGTTAGTAATATTGCCTAGCGATAGAGTAGACACTAAAGCTGAAGAAACCGAAATAATACCGGCAATAGTTAAAGCAGATACAATAGAAATAACCAACACAAGCGAAACGGTAGAAAACAAAAAAAGACCGTTTGCATTGTTTACGCCAGCAAGTTTAGCATCTACTTTACTTGCTTTAGATAGTAACTTCAATAAAATAATTATAAGTCAAAAAATACCTACTATCGGAAATAGCATTGTTTCCGATTTCAATTTAGACGAATCAGTTCATTCTTACGAATGCATTTGGACCATAGGACTATCACCAAAAGAAGAGCAAACCCTATTGCAATTAAAACACAAAAACATTCTACTATCACCCAATGTAGAAACTTTAGTTAGTAAAGAAGAAAAGCGAGCCATGTTTACTCCATTAATGGCATTTATTAAAACCAATTTGAAATTAATTTCCCATTTATAGACAAATATTTGGCAGTAAAATAATTACATTAAATCATATATTTCTGATTATAAACAGGTTAAACTTCATTTGTTGATTTGGCTTAAAAGTTGAATTGTAAGACACAACTACATTAACTTTTACCTTACGGATGAATTCATATTCCATATTAATAGCTGAAGATGACTATTTCATAGCAGAAGCAATAGATCAAATATTTTTAGATCTAGCTATCAACTATAAAATTGTGCATTCTGGAAAAGAGGTATTAGAAGAATACCAATTAGCTTATTATGATATGGTTCTTTTAGACATAATGATGCCGGACATAGATGGTTTTGAAACAGCATCTACCATTAGAAAAACCAATTCTTACATTCCTATTATTGCGTTAACCTCCTTAGACTTTGAAGATATAAAACAAGAAATATCTGAGAGTGGAATAAACGACTATATTAAGAAACCAACAGGAGCCAAAGAACTAAAGAATTTGTTGCTCCATTATTTTACAGTAGCAGCGTAAAGTTAGTATTGTAATTTATATTAGGTTTATCTTAACCTATATTTACACTATCAATGGCATAAGGCAGTGGTATTTCGTATTTTTGCGTACCAAAAAACGAAAAGTATAATGCTTACAAAAGATGATTTTATAAAACACAAACACCAAAGCTTTTACCTTAAATTAAAGGAACTTGCATCTGGCAAAAAGTCGAATCCTTTTACCTTTAAAATGGTATTTTTCGGAGGCACTGGAGCAGTTGGAGGCCAAGCTGTAATAGAGGTTTTAGAGTCGTTTGCATACATAAAAAACTCAAGTCCTTTGGCCCCTACCCAGCAGCCACAATTAGTAATTACAGGCATAAACCAAGATCAAATTAATCAATTCTGCACCAAACTTTATCAAGTTTTTGGAAGAAGTGCTTTTAATAAAGAAGAGAGTGAAATTGACGACTTATTACTAGTTTTTGATGATTTTGTTAAACTACATTTTAGAACATTGTTAGCTGTACCAAAATTTCAAACAGACTTAGAAGCTGAATTACCTAAATACAAAAGCAAACAAGAAAAAATAGACTTTCTAATTGCGGAGGCATCTCGCACAACATCGCCATTTGAGGCATTTTTACGCGAACTTAAACTACAATTAAATGTGGGAGAAGGAGAAAAAATACGTGCAGTTTTTAGTGGCATACCTGTGCCCAGCGTTGCTACTTATCATTTTGAATCAATAGATAGACTATTAGAAAACAACGGTTTAGCTGAAGGAGATGAAGACAAAACAATAGAACGTTCTATAAAAAAAGAGATACTAAAAGGCTTGGCTGAGGACTTTGGAGACATTAAGAAATATCATGCCGAAGAGGTTCTAATGGCACATACTACATCTGTTGGTGGTATGTATCAAATTATTGGTGGCGAGCCTGTTATCAAACTAGGCTACGCACATTCCTCTTTAGGAAACCTATTAAAAGAAAAACAATTTTATGCTAATGAATTAACTATTCATTATTCCTTTTTTGGATTAAAAAGCCTTGTGACTGCATCCGCTATTGGCATTGATTACATCTATCAAAGTAGCACATTACCGCTAAGCAGTGGTGTTTCAAGAAAATTTAGGATGGCTAATGAACAAGGTAAATTGCCCTTTGATCTTAAGGTAACCCAAGACAAAAAAGGCGAACGTCTTCTCAATAAAATATTTCCTACCCACACAATACCTACCTCACATCCTGTTGTAGACGAAAAAGGAAATGCTATTGAGCGTAATAACTTCAATTTTGGAAACGAAAAAGACAACATACCTAGCTTAAATGTAAACTATGCGTTGCGAAGCGGGGAAAACGGATTATTCTCCTTAGATAATGCATATGCTTTATACCTAAACATGAAAATTGCCTCGCAAGAAGAGTTAGCACATGTTTTAGTGTTTAACGCTTTCTTAGGAGACGATACTCAGAAACCTTGGTTTGACGATCACGGAATTTGTTATTACACCCAAACTGATAATAGCAGTTTAGTTTTTGCCTTACTTAACAATCGTAAAGAATTTAGACGTTACCAAACAAGTGCTTTCACCACTAAAGCGTTTCAAGAATTAGGCAGCAGTAAACATCAAGCAGAGTTGCATATGCATGGTTTATTTATTTTAATGCATAAGCTAAAGCACTTAAGCCCAAAAATGGTAAGTAAAAAAGTGACTTCAAAATATAAGGAAAGTGAAGTACGTCAGTTTGTAGACAAAAACACACCAGAACTTTTATTGGAAGACGTAATAGAATATGGCCAAGACATTGACAAACTAGCGAAGCATTTTAGAAAACTTTGTACCATAAAAACAGTGGAAGATGTAGCCGCATATACAGGCTTTAAAGGCGAGCTTAAAGGGTTTATAAAAACTTTTTACAACGGTTTACATGCCGCAATTATTCAAACTGTTAGAGCAATAACTTCGCTAGGCACGCCTATTATTTTCCAAAACAAAGAGGGCAATGACGAGATACTAGCTGGCCTATATTTCGCACCGTTAGATTTAGTGCTTACCGATAATTACACGCTAATTGATGCGATAGATGATATATGCAAAACCCATAAGTTGCATAGAGACGAGTTTATAAACTGGCTAGTGTGCAATAATGGATTTGTGGATTTAAGGCCTAATGCAGTTCTTAATACTGCAAAATCTTATAATGGTGGACTTACGGAACAAGTGAGGACCTATAAAACTGAGAAGGAATTTAGAAAAGCAATAAATGACCTAAAACGAAAAAACGCAACTAATTTAGAAGAAAACTACCATTACAACACAAGTGGTTTATTGGCCTACAGTGGCAGAATAGTTGGCTTATATGAGCAGTTGCAACAATTTGATTTAAGTCTAGGAACATATAATGGATGGAAAGCTCTTTTCCCTACAGACAGTAACGAAAACCACATTCTTATACCAGGACTTGTTGAAGCTATGAGACACTATTCCGAAGGACTAGGGAAAATTACGGGTACCGAATTCTTATATCCAAGATACGGCTACTTTGCAAATTAAACAGCACAGGCAAAAAACAATTGTATATAAAAACGGTTAAAACTACAAAAGCTCCCAAGGGAGCTTTTATAGTTTGTAGTTAGCACTTATCGGTACTATTTTAAAATCTTATTAGTCTACGTTATCGTGCAAAAAAGCATTGTTGCTTCTTAGCTCTGGTTTTTTATCTGGTTCTTCTACTAAACTCGTTCTAGATATGTCCATATCAGAAGAATGCGATATTTCATCTAGCTTTACTCCTTTGCGTTTATACGCGGGCACTCCTTCTAATTCCTCTATACCATTTTCCTTATTAGCTGTTTCATTCAGCTCTTTAAGATAACGCATTCTCTGTTTCATTTGCTCTATCTTACGATTAGCTGCCAGTGTTTCATTATCTGTATAATCTCCCAACGCATCAAAAATAGTTGTTTGCTTACGTTCTTGTTTAGTTTGCTCAGAAACATCCTCAGAAGCACCATCCGTCATAATCTCCTTACTTAAATCAAATACTATTTCTTGATTTGTTTCGTAGGTTTCTGTTGGCGTTTTAAATATATTTTTAGTACGATTATAACCCGTTGCAATAACCGTTACCGATAAAGATCTACCCATACTTTCATCAAAGCATAATCCACATTTTAATGTAGCATCTCTACCAGCTTCGTTTTGTAAGAATTCATTAATAGCAGCATACTCATCCATTGTAGCTTCTTCTTCACCATAAGAAATATTAACTAGCAAATCGCTTGCTCCCTGTATTTTATTATCATCTAATAAAGGAGAATTAAGAGCTTGTTGTACTGCACGCATTGCTCTGTCGTCACCTTCACTTACACCCATTCCCATTATAGCAACACCACTATCCTGCATCGCAGTTTTTACGTCTTCAAAATCCACGTTTATACTACCCGCAATGGTTATTATTTCCGCTATACCTCTTGCTGCAATTGCCAAAACATTGTCCGCATGGCCAAAAGCTTTGCTTATAGGTAAATTGCCATATATATCTTTAATTCTGTCATTAGAAACTACCAAAAGAGAATCTACGCTTTCACGTATTTCCTCAATACCGTGAAAAGCAGCTTCGCATCTTCTTGTTCCTTCAAACGAAAATGGTGTAGTTACAATGCCTACGGTTAAAATCCCCATGTCTTTGGCTGCCTTAGCAATAACTGGAGCCGCACCGGTACCCGTTCCACCACCCATTCCGGCAGTTATAAAAACCATTTGAGTATTTACTCCAAGACTATCTATAATATCCTTAATATTTTCTTCAGCAGCTTTTCTTCCAACTTCTGGATTAGAGCCCGCACCCCTACCTTCGGTAAGTTCGTTACCTATTTGTATTTTATTTGGAATAGGGCTGGTCTCAAGTGCTTGTGCATCGGTGTTGCATATAAAAAAATCAACTCCGGATATGCCTTCATGGTACATATGATTAACTGCGTTTCCGCCGCCACCGCCTACACCTATTACTTTTATTATCGATGATCTATCTTTGGGTAATTCTACTGTAAAACTCATAAATTCTTTCTATTAATTATTTAAAATCAGCTACGTCAACTTCGTCTTTCAACCAATCTTTTATTTTATCAAAAAGGGCTATTTTCTTTTTTGGCTCTGTATAGTGGTCGCCGCTCATAGTAACAAGCTTTCTTTCATCTTGCAAACCTCTAAGCACTAAACCAACACTAGTAGCGTAAATTGGACTCTTTACCTCATCTACCATGCCTTTAGCCAAATGTTCGTTTGGATATCCGATTCTAGCATCTAAGCCTGTTACATATTCCGCCAAATGTGCAATGTGTTTTAGTTGAGATCCGCCGCCAGTAAGCACTATGCCCCCAGCTAATTTTTTCTCCATATTAGAAGCTTTTATTTCGTAATAAACCAATTCTAAAATTTCTTCTATTCGAGCTTGTATAATTTTAGATAGATTTTTTATACTGATTTCGCGAGCTTCTCTTCCTCTTATTCCAGGAATACTCACTATTTCGTTTTCGCTTAATTCGTTGGCTAAGGCACTACCAAATTTAACTTTTAGTAATTCAGCGTGAGCTTTCATAACATTACAACCTTCTTTTATATCTTCGGTTATAATATTTCCACCGTAAGGAATAATTGCAGTATGACGGATTATATTCTCATGAAAAATAGCAACATCAGTAGTACCACCGCCTATATCAACTAAAACTACACCTGCTTCCAATTCTTCTTGGCTAAGTACAGCTTCAGCAGATGCTAAAGGCTCCAGTGCTAATTCAGAAACCTTAAGTCCTGATTTTTCAACACATTTGTAAATATTTTTAGCTGCAGTAATTTGTCCTGTAATTATATGGAAATTGCCTTCTAATTTCACACCAGACATACCAACTGGATCTACAACCCCTGGCTCATCATCTACCGTATAATCTTGTGGAAGCACATGAATAATTCTATCTCCTGGTTTTACCGCCAGTTTAAACATATCATTCTCTAATTTCTTCAAGTCTTCTGTATCAATTTCAGAATCCGCATCATTTCTAATGATCATTCCTCTGTGTTGAAGGCTATTGATGTGTGCACCCGCAATACCAACTTGAACACGCTTTATATCAACATTAGATTTTTCTGAAGCTTCTTTAATGGCTTGTTGTATAGCAGCAACAGTCTTATCAATATTAGACACAACTCCTCTAGTTACACCACCGTGTGATGCTACTTTGCCCACACCCAATATATCAACTTTTCCGTATTGGTTAGCTCTACCTACAATGGCACACACTTTTGTTGTTCCAATGTCTAAACCTACAATAATTTTCTCTTGTTCTTCTTCCATGTTTTCTAGTTGCAAACTACTTGGTTTTTGTATTTTATATTGATATTTCGGTATTTGTCCCAACCAATATTAGTTAGTCCATTATTATAAAAATCAACCAGTTTAGTAAATTTCTCTTCTAAATCAGTTGTATCTCCAATAATAATTCGCTGATTCCTAATTTTTGGAATGATTGCTAAATCACCATTATTCGTTACAAATATCTGTTCAGTAAGGGCATTCATAAACGGGCTTTCTTGCACATGAGTGGATAGTGTGTACACTTTCTTAATCATTGCCGCATTAAAATTGCCATTTGCTATAGGCACACGGGCCGTTTCAGAACCTTTTGCAGGTATCTTTTCA
>Ga0102814_10001283_pt1 | contig 17909 bp, 17 predicted proteins | sample ColrivemetaGS741_FD_79112 | JGI IMG/M metagenome (GOLD analysis project Ga0102814, IMG submission 79112) | Estuarine microbial communities from the Columbia River estuary - Flood tide ETM metaG S.741 | ecosystem: Environmental > Aquatic > Marine > Intertidal zone > Estuary | place: USA... | reverse complement strand
TTAGAAAATGCTCTTTTATATTCATCAATTCCTTTTCTCCAATGTTTTCCAAACAATTTCCAAGTACCTTTAAAAGCCAATGCTTCAAATGTATCCCTTAAACTAAAACTTGTTCGGTTATATCCTTCCCTTTTAAATGTAAAAACAGCATTTGGTCCACATTCAATTCCACCATCTATCATTCTTGTAAAATGCACTCCTAAAAATGGAAATTTAGGATCTGGGACCGGATATACTAAATTTTTAATTTTATAAGTTGCTTCAGGTTTTAACTCGTAATAATCACCTCTAAAACCAACAATGTGAACATCTAGTTTCAAATTATCCTTTTTTGCAACCCTGTCTGATTGCAATCCTGTGCAAAAAATTACTTTGGAAGCATTAAAAATTCCTAAGTTAGATTCTAAACTAGAAACCTCATTATTTGAATCAATCTTTTTTACTTCACAAGATAAAAACAACTTGCTCTTTGGGTTTATTTCTATTATTTTATTTACAAAAGTAGAACAAAGGCCAACATAATCTATAATGCCGGCGGTTGGGACCCAAATTGCCTTTACACCTTCAATAAAAGGTTCTTTTTCTTTTATTTCTTCTGAATTTAAATAACAAATGCCTTTTGTTTTGTTTTGAAGTCCCCGATTAAAAATAGTTTCTAAAATTGGTATTTCATAAACCGAAGTTGCCACAATAATTTTACCGCAAACATCATGCAAAACATTATTTTTTTCTGAAAACTCAACAAGTTGCTTAAGTCCGTTATTACAATTTTTAGCCTTATAAGAGCCTGGTTTGTAATAAATACCTGAATGCATTACACCTGAATTTCTTCCTGTTTGATGTTTTCCAATTTCAGTTTCTTTTTCTAAAATTGCAATTGATTTATTGGGAAATTTTAATTGCAGTTTATAAGCGGTAGCTAAACCTACAATACCTCCACCAACAATTATAAAATCATAGCTATTTAACATATTTCGACCCTTTCATAAAACTTAAAACAATAAATCCGGCAATAAAAAAAACTGCTAAAATAAGAATGAATAAGCGTAATGAATTGGTAAATGATGAAACAATACCTGCAATTGCCATACCAACAACAATGGCAATTTTTTCAGTTACATCATAAAAACTAAAGTATGTTGCGTGGTCTTGAGTATTATCCGGAATTAATTTAGAATATGTTGAGCGTGAAAGTGTTTGTATGGCTCCAAAAACCAGTCCTATAAACCCCCCTAATGCATAAAATTTCAAATAAACACTTGGATCATCTTTATGCAGTGTATATGCCCCAACACAAGCAAAAGCCCAAATAACAATGGTAATTTTTAATGCCTTTATATTTCCTATTTTTTTAGATAATCGTGAAAATAAAAATGCACCTAATATTCCAACTATTTGAATTAATAATATGGTAATTATTAAGTTTTGATCTTCTAAACCTAAATCTTTTGTACCAAAGGTTGAAGCCAACAATATTACGGCCTGAACTCCAATACTATATAGAAAAAAAGAAATCAGCAATATTTTTAATTGCCCCTGTGATTTTATTTCCTTTAAAACAAGTTGAAGTTCTCTATAACCTTTAAATATAAAATCTTTTGCCGGCTTTCTTTTAAATGGGTTATTTGGCAAACGACTAAATGTTAATTGAGCAAATCCAAACCACCATATCCCAACTGTTAAAAACGAAATTCTTGCAGGCAAAGTTGAATCAGTAATTCCATATAAATCTGGTTTCATAACCATTGATAAATTAAATGCTAATAACAAAACAGAACCCGCATAACCTAACATAAATCCTTTTGCACTAACTCTATCATGATCTTCAGGTTCAGCAACTTCGGGTAAATAAGCATTATAAAAAACAATACTTCCCCAAAAACCAATACTTGCCAACATAGCAAACACAATTCCAATCCATATATTTTCTTTGCCAGTAAAAAAGTAAAGTGACATCACAGAAATAGATCCTAACAAACAGAAAAACTGCATAAAACGTTTCTTATTTCCAGTATAATCGGCTATTGCGGAAAGAATTGGTGATAAAAAAGCAACAATTAAAAAAGAAAGTCCTAAAGCATAAGAATATAAAGTTGTATTATGCCAATGGGTACCTAAAAACTGAACATTCCCCCCCTCATTTGTCACGGCTTCATAATACATTGGGAAAACCGTAGTGCTAATTACTAACGAATAAACTGAATTAGCCCAATCATAAAAAGCCCAACCATTTATTAATTTTTTATCTCCTTTTTTTAGCATAAACTTATAAATAAAAAACCGTCCTTTAAATTAAAGAACGGTTTACAATATACTAATAAATAAATTATATTTTTAATTTGTTGCATTTGAACCTACAGGGGTAACAACACTGTACTTTTTAGCAAGCTTAACTGCTTCTGGCAAAAATGCTTTTAAGTTTTGAATTCTAGTTTGATTTGAAGGGTGTGTACTCATAAACTCGGGAGGTGCTTGGTCGGCACCTGCTCTTTGACTCATTCTAACCCAAACATTTACAGCTTCTTGTGGCTGATAACCTGCCATAATCATAAATACCATACCTAATTTATCTGCCTCTGTTTCGTGATTTCTACTAAATGGTAACATAATTCCAAATTGTGCACCTAAACCAAAAGCGGTATTCCATATTTGCTGAGCTTTTGGGTCTTTTTTAGCAGTACCTAAAGCAACAGCCGTACCTCCTAATTGCAATAAAGTTCCTGTTGACATTCTTTCTTGACCATGTTTTGCAAATGCATGTGCTACTTCATGTCCCATAACAGCTGCAATACCATTAGTATTATCACAAATTGGTAAAATACCTGTATAAAAAACTACTTTTCCTCCAGGCATACACCAAGCGTTAACTGTAGGGTCATCAATTAAATTAAATTCCCAACGGTAACTGTTAGCTTCATTAACCATATTATTTGATCTCATAAATTGATCAACAGCTTTTGAAATACGCATCCCTACGGATTGAATCTCATTGGTCATAACAACATCACCAGAAATTTTATTTTCAGCTAGGAAACTTTCATATTGAGCAAAACTTGCTGGCAATATTTCAGCATCACTAACAAAGTTAACTCGCTTTCTACCAGTAATAGGCACTGTACTGCAGCTAACCACAAATAATAACAATAACGCTAAGGAAACTACTTTTTTCATTTTCAGATTTTTTTTAAATTGAAATTCTTCGCTTAAATTAACAAATTATATCTTTATGCACAAATAAAATATTTTTCATGGAGAAGAAAAATCCCCTCAAACCAAAAACAACCAATAATGTCCCGAAAATACCCGTTTCAATAATATACATTGGAAAATTTCTACAATTTTTTATTCCACCTTTGGCAACAAAATACGCAATTAGGCTTTTTGCTACTCCAATAAGATATAAAACTCCTGAGCGTGAAAAAATGATGGCGAAGAGTGCCCAAAAAAAATTGATTTTAATTCCAAATCTTAAAAAAGAAGTAATGGTTTACACCTATGGATACTCTAAAAGAAAAGTGCTTTTAATTCATGGCTGGTCTGGAAGAGGAACTCAACTGTATAAAATTGCTGATAAGCTTTTAGAAAATGGATTTATGACAATTAGTTTTGATGCCCCTGCACATGGTAACTCTAAAGGGAAAACAACTATGATGAATGAATTTATTGCATCGGCAATATATTTACAAGAAAAATACGGTCCGTTTGAAATTGCAATTGGACATTCACTTGGTGGAATGGCAGTTTTAAATGGTGTAAAAGGAGATTTAAAAATAAATAAAGCTATTACTATTGGGGCAGGTAATATAATTACAGATATTATAACAGTTTTTGTTAATAAACTAGAGTTTAAGTTAAAAATGGTTTTAAATATGAAGCTATACTTTTTTAAAAAGTTTGGTGAAGACATTGATAATTATTCAGCAAGCACAGCTGCTAGAGATGTAAAAATACCGACTTTTGTAATTCATGATTCAGATGACAAAGAAGTTGATGTAAGTTCTGCTTACAATATTCGTCAAAACTTGGAGAAAGGTGAACTTTTAATAACAAATGGCTTAGGTCATACTCGAATTTTAAAAGATAACCAAGTCGTAAATCGAATTGTTGAATTCATAAAAAGAGATACCTAAAATGAATAAAATTTATGTAACCTTAATTGTTAGTATATTAATTTCAATCAATAGTTTTTCACAAGAAAAGAATAAAAAAAATATGGTTAAAAAAATAATTAAAACCGAACAAGAGTGGAAACAAATTTTAACTCCACAAGAGTATTATGTTTTACGCGAAAAAGGAACAGACCGTCCAAGTGAAGGAGGTTTGACCTCTCATTTTGAAAAAGGAACTTACCTATGTGCAGCTTGTGATACACAATTATTTGAATCTAATAGTAAATTTGAATCTCATTGCGGTTGGCCATCTTTTGATGACGCAATTAAAGGTCGTGTAGAGTTTGTTTTAGATAAATCTCATGGAATGATTAGAACTGAAATTATTTGCACTGCTTGTGAAGGGCATTTAGGTCATGTTTTTAATGATGGGCCTAAAGAAACTACAGGTCAACGCTATTGTGTTAATACAACTTCAATAAAATTTGTTAAAGGATAAGCAAATTAAAATTAGTATTTTAGTTTTTAAAACTGATTTTAAATGGCTAAAACAAATCCAAAAGCTAAATATTTAATTGATGAATATATTGCAAAAAAGGAACCTTTTTTAAATGAAATTTGTGAATTGCTTAGAGAGTTAATTCACAAAGCAGATACAAATATTATTGAAGATTGGAAATGGAGCAGGCCAATTTTTATTATAAAGAATAAAATGGTTTGTGGTTTTTCAAGCCATAAAAATCATGTCTCACTTACTTTTTTTAATGGTGCATTAATTAGTGATAAACATCATCTGTTTTCGGATGACTGTATTGCACAAAATACAAGAACTATTAAATTCACAAATATTTCAGAAATTGATAAAAATGATTTGCTTTATTATTTTAAAGAAGCTATTTTGTTAAGTGAAATTAAACCTAAAAAACTTCAAAATAAAAAAGAAATTGAAATTCCTAAACTTCTTAAAAATGCTTTAGCTAAAAACAAATTAGCAAAACAAAATTTTGATAAAATGGCTTTTACTTATAGAAAAGAATATGTCAATCATATTGAAAGTGCAAAACGAGAAACAACCAAAATAAGCCGTTTAGAAAAAGTTATTTTGAATTTAGAAAATAACATTAAAATGCACGAGCAATATAAATGTTAATAAAAAAAGCACAGACTAATTCTGTGCTTTTTAATAATTATAATCCATTTAAATTATTTATTCACTCCAATTCTCCAAACTTGAGAATTAATAGTTTTTGTTGAGGCTTGCCAATCTTTTAAAGCATTATTCCAACTTCCTTCTCCATAAATTTCTTCAAAAGAATCTTTAATTCCTCCATCATCTTCATCCATTTCAGCCCAATTATTAAATGCCCAAACTATTGCAACATCTCTTCCTTCATCATCTCTAAATTGATTGTTATATACATTCAAACTGCCCTCGCCTCTCTTCTCATGAGCTTTTTTTACTTTTTCAATAAATTCGTTAAACTTATAATCTTGTCCTTTTTTTACATCAATAAACCAAATATTTTCAAGTTTTGGAGTATCTGAAGAATCTCCACTGTAAGAAAGTTTAGAATTATAGCGCCAAAATTCATTTCTTCCATATTCTAAAACAGTTGGAGATACATTTTTATCCCAATCATTTCCATGTGCAGCATCATTAGGTCTTTTATCCAAATCTGAAAAAGTACAAGGACCCATAATCCAAACATACCAACCAGTTTCTTTACCAGTTATAATATTATCTAAAGAAGCTTTATACGCACCTTCTTTATGATATTTTTCATTATGTGATTTTACAGCAGCTTCAAAAGCTTTTTCCATTCCTATTTTTGCTTTCATATAGGTAACTTCAACCATTGAATAAGATTCTTTTTCTTCCTGTGCATTTAATGTAAATGTGGTTACCATTAATGCAAATACCAGCGTTGCAATTAAATTTGTTTTTGTTCTCATAGTTAAAAATATTAATTAGTTAGTAGTTAGATATATACCAAATTATTTGATATCAAAAAATATAAGGGGTTAAATTATGGGGTGTAAAAATTTTAAATTTCACAAATATTTATGTAACATTTGTTACATAATAAATCTAATGTAATAAATATTAATCACTTAACTAACATTTTTAGTTATTTTTTTAAATTTATTTTAAAATTCTCTTCAATTATATTTTATTTTTTACCTATAAAAACAGGCTCTGGAATTACAATATTGTTTGAATACATTTTCCATAATTTAAATCCTCCAGCCACATTTACTACAGAATTTATTCCATTGTGTTTTAAAATTAACTCAGCTAAATAACCTCTTAAACCTTTTTGACAAAAAATGATAATTGGTTTTTGCTTTGTTTTAATAGTATCTAAATACATTCTAATACTATCTAAAGGATAATTAATTGCCCCTGGAATTGTTCCATTTTCGTATTCTGCTACTGTTCTAACATCAATTAATGTAAATTCTGAAGCATTATTTACTGATAAATAATTCTCTAATTCTTCTACAGATACTTGAGCGCTTTTATTATTTAAAGTATTTTCAGCAACAAAACTAGTAACTATAACCGGATCTTTTGCTGGAGAAAAAGGTGGTGCATAAGCCAAATCTAACTGTGCTAAGTCTGATATTTTTAGTTTTGCATAAATTGCAGTACTTAAAACATCCACTCTTTTATCAACACCAACTTCACCAAACAATTCTGCACCTAAAATTTGATCAGTTTCACTGTTATAATAAATTTCAGTAATCAAATCTTTCTGTCCAGGATAATATCCAGGGGTTGAACCAGCAATTGTTAAAACTGTTTTATATGAAATATTCATTTCATTTAAAGTTTTCGGATTTAAACCCGTTCTTGCTAACGTATAATCAAATACTTTTAGAATGGCTGTTTTATAAGCTCCTTTAAATTGAATATTTTTTCCAACAGCATTTGCTCCAGCCGCTCTACCAGCTTTGTTAGAGTGCGTTCCTAAAGGAAAATAATCAAACTCATTAGTTTGAAGATTTTTAATAGCAACATTATCTCCAGCAGCATATACATCTTTAATTGAAGTTTTCATATGTTCATCCACCTTTAATGCGCCATTACCAATATGTTCAGCACCATTTTGAATTAATAAATCTGTATTTGGTTTTATACCAACACTTAAAATAACAAAATCGGTTTTAATAACATTACCATTTTTTATTTTTACCGCATTTATTTTCCAGTTTTCATCCAATTCAAATTCTGAAACCAAACCTGAAGTAATAACTTCAATACCTTTTTCAATTAAAACGGCTTCAGCAAAATTGCCAAACTTTGGTTGCCACATATTCAAAATTTGGTTGTCACCTTCAATTAAAGTAACTTCTTTACCTGCCTCTATTAAGTTTTCAGCAACTTCAACCCCAATTAGCCCAGCTCCAATAACAGTTATATGTTTTGATGCAGAAGCCAAACCTTCTTTAGTTATCTTATCAAAATCTACCATACTTCTACAAGTAGACCAATTTGTAGCTTTTTCAATATTTATTATTGGTGGTACAATTGATTTTGCTCCAGTTGCAAAAACCAAAGTATCATAACCGTAATCTCCCGTTTTTGAATAAACTACTTTATTAAATGTATCAATTTTAATAATTTCTTCATTCAAACGAACATCAATATTAAAACGTGCTTTCAACAATTTCGGTTGCACCACAATTAAATTACTTCTATCTTCTATAATACCTGAAAAAGCATAAGGCATTCCACAGGTTGCATAACTAATATTAGCTCCCTTTTCAAACAATATTATTTCTGCATTCTCATCTTCTCTCCTAGCTTTTGCAGCTGCTGATGGTCCTGCTGACAAACCACCTATTACTATAATTCTTTTCATTTTTAATTATTAATTTTGATGCAAATTTTAGATATTTTTATTAAATCCAACGTAATGAAAATTACTATTTCGATTGCGTAATTCAAGTTACTTTTTATGTAAAAAATAGCACTTCAAAAATAATAACAGCAATAAACTATCGTATTTAATCAAACATTTAATTAATTATATGTAATCAATTAAAAAGTTATTTTAACCAAAAAAAAAATTAATGTAAAAGAGGTATGATAAAATGAATTTTAATCAAATTTTTTCTTATCCATTTTTATTATCTTTGCAATTCTAAAAATTGAAGCAAGAATATGTTTAATAATTTAAGTGATAAGTTAGATAAAGCTCTTCATGTACTGAAAGGACATGGAAAAATTACAGAAGTAAATGTTGCTGAAACTTTAAAAGAAGTTAGAAGAGCACTATTAGATGCCGATGTTAACTTTAAAATAGCTAAAAATTTTACAAATACTGTTAAAGAAAAAGCCTTAGGTCAAGATGTACTTACATCTTTAAATCCGGGGCAATTAATGGTAAAAATTGTTAAAGATGAATTGACATCTTTAATGGGGGGCGAAACTGTTGGTATTAACCTTTCAGGAACACCAACTATTATTTTAATGTCTGGTTTACAAGGTTCTGGTAAAACTACTTTTTCTGGAAAATTAGCCAATTACTTAAAAACAAAAAAATCGAAAAATGTTTTATTGGTTGGTTGTGATGTGTATAGACCAGCTGCAATAAATCAGTTACAGGTTGTTGGAGGACAAATTGATGTTGAAGTTTATGCTGAAGTTGGGAATCAAAATCCAGTTGAAATTTCACAAAATGCAATTAAACATGCAAAAGCAACAGGTAAAAATGTTGTTATTATAGATACTGCTGGTCGTTTAGCTGTTGATGAAGCAATGATGACTGAGATTTCTAATATTCATAAAGCAGTTAATCCTCAAGAAACATTATTTGTTGTAGATTCAATGACGGGGCAAGATGCAGTTAATACGGCAAAGGCGTTTAATGATATTTTAAATTTTGAAGGTGTTGTTCTTACAAAACTAGATGGAGACACACGTGGTGGTGCAGCATTATCAATTAAATCTGTAGTAAATAAACCAATTAAATTTATTGGTACAGGCGAGAAAATGGAAGCAATTGATGTTTTCCATCCTGATCGTATGGCAGATAGAATATTAGGAATGGGTGATGTTGTTTCTTTAGTTGAACGTGCTCAAGAACAATATGATGAAGAAGAAGCTCGTAAAATCCAAAAGAAAATTGCTAAAGACCAATTCGGTTTTGATGATTTCTTGAAACAAATTCAGCAAATCAAGAAAATGGGTAATATGAAAGATTTAATGGGAATGATTCCAGGTGCTGGAAAAATGATGAAGGATGTGGATATTGATGACGATGCCTTTAAAGGTATTGAAGCCATGATACATTCTATGACTCCCGGAGAAAGAACTGAACCTAAAACAATTAATGCTTCAAGAAAAAAGAGAATAGCAAAAGGTGCTGGAACTAGTATTCAAGAAGTGAATCAATTACTTAAACAATTTACTCAAATGAGTAAAATGATGAAAATGATGCAAGGTGGTGGTGGCAGACAAATGATGCAAATGATGAAAGGAATGGGGAAATAAAATTTAAAGCAAACTTATTCAGTTTGCTTTTTTTATAATATAAAACTACAGTAATATGATACTTTTAGATGGTAAAAAAACATCGGCAGAATTAAAACTTGAAATTGCAGCATCTGTTAAACAATTAAAAGAGCAAGATAAAAAAACACCTCATTTAGCGGCAATTTTAGTAGGTACGGATGGTGCAAGTATGACTTATGTGAATGCTAAGGTAAAAGCATGTGAATTAGTAGGTTTTAACTCTACTCTAATTGATTTACCTGAGGAAACATCTGAAGAAACATTATTAAAAGAAATTGAAAGTTTAAATAATAATGATGATATAGATGGTTTTATTGTGCAATTACCATTGCCAAAACATATTGATGAGCAAAAAGTTTTAATGGCTGTTAATCCTGATAAAGATGTTGATGGATTTCATCCAACAAATGTTGGGAAAATGACATTAGATTTACCTTCCTTTTTACCTGCAACCCCATTTGGAATATTAGAATTGCTAGAACGTTATAATGTTGAAACTTCAGGAAAACATGTAGTTGTTATAGGTAGAAGCCATATTGTTGGAAGACCAATGAGTATTTTAATGAGTCAAAAACGAAAAGCTGGAAATGCAACCGTTACTGTAGCGCATAGTAGAACTAAAAATTTAAAAGAACTTTGTTTACAAGCTGATATAATTGTTGCTGCGTTAGGAATCCCGGAGTTTCTAACTGGAGATATGGTAAAACAAGGAGTTACAATTATTGATGTTGGAATAACAAGAGTTGAAGATGCAACAAAAAAAAGAGGTTACCGTTTAGCGGGTGATGTTCATTTTGAAAGTGTAAGTCCGAAATCGGCATACATTACTCCAGTTCCTGGTGGTGTTGGTCCTATGACAATTGCTATGCTTATGAAAAACACCTTAATAGCTTGTGAGCTAAAAAGTTAACAATAAATTAAAAATATATTATGAAGCCTTTATAATTCTGTAAAGGCTTTTTTATTCCTCTCTATTAACCAAATCCATTGAAAAAGCAGGTAAACAAATTGCCAAATATTCACATTCAACTTCAAATGGGTTTGAGTATTGAATTTTTACACCTTTATTAATTTTTATTGATTGTCCAGCTTCTAAAACAACCTTTTCCCCTTCAATATTAAATTGTTTTTTTCCTTTTATAATATAAGTATATTCATCAAAATCTGGTATTTGAAAAGGTTCTCTCCAGTTTGGTGGTGCTATCATATGTGCAACACTTAATTCCGATTTTATACTGGCATTTCCAAAATGTTCTTCAATTAGTTTACCATCAGTTGTTGGAACAACAAATGGAGCTTTTTGTATTTTATATTTTTTCATAATTAGTATTTAAACAAATTTATAAATTGTAACTTAGTATAAGTAGCAATCACCCCAAATAATTTAAAAAATCTTAAAATGAAACTTACATTTTTTGGCGGGGCTGGAACGGTAACTGGTTCAAAAATTTTACTAGAAGTAAATTATAAAAAAATATTAATAGATTGTGGTTTATTTCAAGGACTTAAAGAATTGCGCAATAAAAACTGGGAAAAACTTCCAATTGATGTAAATGAAATAGATTTAGTTTTATTAACCCACGCCCATTTGGATCATTCAGGATATATTCCATTACTTATTAAAAATGGATATAATGGTGAAATTTACTGTACCCCGGCCACAAAAGATTTAACTAAAATTATATTACTTGATAGTGGTAAAATTCAGGAAGAAGATGCAAGACGTGCAAATAAATATGAATATACAAACCATAAACCAGCACAACCTTTATATGATGTTGATGATGCTAAATTAGCAGTATCTCGTTTTAAAACTTTTGAAACTAATAAATGGCATACTTTTGATGAATCCATAAAATTCAAATTCCTTAATAGTGGACATATTCTTGGGAGCGCCTTAATTTTAGTAAACATTAATGGTAAAATAATTGTTTTTTCAGGTGATTTAGGAAGGGAAAATCCAATTCTATTATCAAAATATGAGTATGTTGAGAATGCCAATTACCTTGTAGTTGAGTCAACATATGGAAATCGGATTCATAAAAAAATTTCTATTATTGATGAATTATTAAATTGTATTACGCATACTTATTCAAAAAAAGGAATATTAATAATTCCAACATTCTCTGTTGAACGTGCTCAAGAAATAATTTATTTATTAAGTGTTTTAAAACGAAAAAAACAATTACCAAAAATTCCAATTTATTTGGATAGCCCAATGGGTGTTAACGCAACAGAAGTATATTTTTCATATAATAAAATTCATAAATTAACACAAGATGATATAAAAAGCATGCTTGAAACTGTTCATTTAATAAGTGATGTAAACACTTCAAAATCTGTTGTAAATGATAACAACCCTAAAATTGTATTAGCCGGCAGCGGAATGATTACTGGTGGTAGAGTTTTACACTATTTAGACAAATACATTTCCGATAAAAAAAATAGTATTTTAATAGTCGGTTTTCAAGCTGAAGGAACAAGAGGAAGAGCTTTATTATCTGGTGATTCTGAAATAAAATTCTTTGGAAAATACCATAAAATTAATGCTGAAATTTTTAAAATTAATGCTTTTTCAGGTCACGCTGATCAAAGTGAATTAATGGATTGGTTAAAACACTTTAAATCTCCTCCAACATTAACTTTTATTAATCACGGTGAACCACACCAAAGTCAGGCCTTAAAAGTTAAAATAAATTCTGATTTAAATTGGAAATGTACCGTTGCTAAGATGAACAAAGAATATTATTTAAATTAATTAATCTTTAAACAATTTGTTAACACTGTCGGGAATTGGAATTCCTTCTTTTAGATCTGGATCTGAAATTGGCTGTTCAAACATTTTTTTTATAGGAATAACACCAGCCCAAATTGGTAAATCATAATCAGGCTTATCATCAACCGGTGGGCCTTTTCTTATTTTTGCTGATGCTTCTGTGATTGGAATTTTAATAATCTTGGTTGCCTTTAATTCTTTTTCGTTTGGTAATCTTACTTCTTCCCAACGATCTGGAATAACTTGATCTGAAATTATTTTAAGTGCATTATTACGTTCAATTTCATTAGTTACAAGTTCAGCTTTTCCAAATATAGTTACCGATTGGTAATTTAAAGAGTGGTGAAATGCAGATCTTGCCATAACAATTCCATCTGTTTGGGTTACATTAATTGAGATAGTAAATCCTTTTTCTAGCTCAACAAGCATTCTACTTACGGTTGCTCCGTGAATATAAATACAATCATTTTCTCTCCCATAAATTGTTGGTATTATAACTGGATATTCCTTATGAACAAAAGCAATCTGACAAATAAAATTATTGTCTAATATTTTATAAACCGTTTCTTTGTCATAAAAACCTCTTTTTGAAGCTCTTTTTACTTTTGTTTTATCAGTTGGTTTCATAATTAATTAAACCAAATTGTAAAATACTTAATTCTTGCAATATCTGGTATTTGATCAATTGAAATTTCTTCCCTACTAAAACTATTTAAACCTAATTCCTTTTTATCTATTGAAATTGTAGCATTTAATTCATCAATAAAAAGTGTTGCAGAAGTGAGGGTTGTTTCAACTTTATTAACTAAATAGTGTTCGTTTATATCTTTAAAAGTAGATTTTAATGAAATTCCCTTTTCCGTTTTGTAATTTGGATCAAAAATTTGAATACTTTTTATTTTAGACAATGAATCGTTTTGAGTAGTGGGTACAATTTCCAATAGCTTTTTTCCTTCTTTTGAAAAAACAATATACTCTTCGGTGTCAATAGTGAATAATTTGTCTTTTAAAATATTATCTGTAATATTTGAAGATATAGAATCCTTCTTAAAAATCGAATTTAATTCTTTAATTGTGGTTAGTTTATTTAAATAACCCACATTACCTTTTTCAATAAGAAACTGGTTTTCTTTTCCACATTGTACAAATATTAAGGCAATTAATACAATGAAACATTTTTTTTTCAATGACATAAATAAATTACAATTTTTTATATAGTTCTATTAACGAAACAATTCAATTTTTATTTGAAAACTACATAACTCGCTTTAAAATACCCAAAACACCTCTTATAAAAGTAGCACTTGTAACTACTTTTAAAATTGGGTTCATTCTAGTACTTTTTCTACTTGTAGATCTTTCAGATTTTGAAGCTTCCTTTTTCTTTTTCTCAACTTCTTCTTTTTTATTAATAGTCTCAATTTTTTCATTCAGAATTTCATAAGCACTATCTCTATCAATATCTTCATTGTATTTATAATACAATCGAGAAGTATCAATTAATTGCTTTATCTCCTTATCAGAAAGCACATCCATTCTACTCATTGGAGCACGCATCATTGTTGCTGCCAAAGGCGTAGGTATCCCTTTTTCGTTCAATGCTGAAACAAATGCTTCACCAATACCTAACTGGGTTAATGTTTCATCAACATCATAGTATTCAGAATCTGGGTAATTTTCGGAAGCTAGCTTAATAGCTTTTCTATCTTTTGCTGTAAATGCACGCAATGCATGTTGAACTTTTAATCCTAATTGAGCTAATACATCTTCTGGAACATCTTTTGGATTTTGAGTAACAAAAAACAGTCCAATACCTTTAGATCTGATTAACTTAACAATACTTTCAATTTGAGATAACAGAGCTTTTGATGCTTCTTTAAAAATTAAATGAGCTTCATCAATAAATATTACAAGTTCAGGCTTGCCACTATCTCCTTGTTCAGGAAAAGTTGAATAAACTTCTGCTAATAATTGTAACATAAAAGTTGAGAACATTTTTGGACGATCCTGTATATCTGTTAATCTTAAAATAGATATAATTCCTTTCCCTTCTTCATTGGTTCTTACCAAATCTTTTACATCAAAAGAGCGTTCTCCAAAAAACAATTCACCTCCTTGTTGTTCTATTTCAACTAATTTTCTCAAAATTGCTCCAGTACTAGCGGTTGAAATTCTACCATATTCTGCTTGAATTTCTTCCTGACCTTCTTCTGTTGAATATTGTAATATTTTTTTAAAATCTTTTAAATCTAATAAAGGAAGTTTATTGTCATCACAATATTTAAAAATGATTGAAACAATTCCGCTTTGAGCCTCAGTTAAATCCAAAATTCTTGATAATAAAACTGGACCAAATTCAGAAATTGTAGCTCGTAATCTTGTACCTTCTTGTTCAGATATGGATAATATTTCAACTGGAAATTTCTTTGCTTCAAAAGGTAACCCAATTGCAGCGTGTCTTTCATCAATTTTTGCATGACCAGGACTCGGCTGTGCCAATCCACTCAAATCGCCTTTAATGTCCATTAATAATACAGGAATTCCTTTTTCCGATAAATTTTCTGCCATTACTTGCAACGACTTGGTTTTACCCGTACCAGTAGCTCCAGCTATTAATCCATGTCTATTTAAAGTTTTTAATGGAATTTTTACAAAAGCATCTTTTACTGTTTCTCCATCTAACATTGCTGAACCAAAAGTTATATAATCACCTTTAGTTTTATAACCTTCAGTAATATCATTAAAAAAATCTTCTTTTCGTCCCATTATTTAATATTTTCGATAAAAATAAGATATATAAATCAAATTAAAAATTTCAATAGAAATTATATTGTATTTATTTATTATCAATGTGAATGTCTATATTTGCACAATGATTGAAAAGCTAGTACAACATCAAATTAATAAAGGTGAAATGTTACCATTAATGGAAGAATTTTACACAATTCAAGGTGAAGGTTTTCATACTGGAAAGGCAGCTTATTTTATTAGAATTGGAGGTTGTGATGTTGGTTGCCATTGGTGCGATGTAAAAGAAAGTTGGAATGCCGATTTACATCCTCCAACCAATACAGATAGCATTGTAAATAATGTGATAAAATTTGCTAATACAGTCGTTGTTACCGGGGGAGAACCTTTAATGTGGAGTTTAGATTATATTACCCAAAAACTTCAATTAAATGGTATAAAAACGCATATTGAAACTTCAGGTGCTTATAGGTTAAGTGGTACTTGGGATTGGATTTGTCTTTCTCCTAAAAAAACTAAATTACCACTTGAAGAAATTTATTTAAAAACAAATGAACTTAAGGTAATAATTTACAATAAACACGATTTTAAATTTGCTGAAGAACAAGCTAAAAAAGTTTCTGTTAATTGCGAATTATTTTTACAACCAGAATGGAGTAATAAAGAAAAAATGACACCTTTAATTGTTCAATACGTAATGAAAAATCCTAAATGGAAAATTTCATTACAGACTCATAAATATTTAAATATACCTTAAGAATCATTAATTCTTTTTTTAACAATTTTATAGATTTCTTTAAACTGCTGATCTAAGGTTAAATTCGAATTATCAATTTCTATAGCATCTTGCGCCTTAATTAAAGGAGAATCTTCACGAGTAGAATCTATATGATCTCTAAATTTAACATTTTTTAATATTTCTTCAAAAGTAACTTTATCTCCTCTTTTTATCAATTCATCAAATCTTCTTTGCGCTCTTTTTTCAGCTGAAGCATTCATAAAAAGTTTTAATTCAGCATTTGGAAAAACTACAGTTCCAATATCCCTACCATCCATAACAACACCTTTATTTTTACCCATTTGTTGCTGCTGTTCAACTAATTTCCGTCTTACTTCGGATATTTCAGCTATTCTACTAACGAATTTGGATACTTCAAGAGTTCTTATTTCATTTTCAACATTCTCATTATTTAAAAATATTTCACCATAACCAAGTATTTTATTAAACTTAAAATTTAGATCAATATTCTTTAAATTATTTATTAGTTCTAACTTTTTAAAATTGTCATTGTAAATAAATTCATTTCTCATTGCATACAAAGTGACAGCTCTATACATTGCGCCAGAATCAACATAAACATACTTTAGTTTATTTGCTAATTGTTTTGCAATTGTACTTTTTCCTGTAGAAGAAAAGCCATCAATGGCTATTGTAATTTTTTTCAATTTGTTAATTTAAATTAATTAAAAGACTAAATGTACTTGCATTTGATGCTGGGTGATATTTAGAAAAGGCATAATTAAATTTCATTTTTTTCATTTTAATACCAAAACCGGCTGTAAATCCAGAAAAAGTTCTTTCATCAACTAGCATTAATTCTTTTGACCGTCTAAAATTATATCCTAATCTAAGATTAAATGCGCTTTCTGCAAAGAGTTCAGCGCCAATTGATAGATGCCTAAAGGCATTATCAAAAAAAGTAATATCTTCTTTTGTTGTATTACCGTCAATATCAACAATTTCATTTGATGGATTACTTATTGCAATCTCCCACTTTTGCAAATTATCAAGAGTCAAATGCCAAGTAATTGGAACATTCTCTAATTTATAAGAAATTCCAAATTCTATTTGATTTGGCAAATTTTCTTTTTCTTCATCATAAACACTTACTTGATACCCCATATTTCTAATTACCAGTGTAAAAATATATGGTTGAATTTCATTATAATAAATAAAACCCAAATCAGCACCAATTCCTAAGGAAGAATAATTTTCAATAACAGAGTTAATAAATTTAATATTACTTCCTATATAAAAATCTGAATTTTTAAAATTATACGAATATCCAATTGAAAAAGATAAATCATAAGCTTTAAAACTACCTGTTTCAAATCCCTCCTCATCAGCACCTACAAAGTTACCATAATTTAAATAGTTTATAGAAGTATGAAATGTCCCTAGATTCTCATTTATAGTATATGCATAAGAAGCCGTTCCTAAACTTAAATCAGCTAGGTAATTCATATAACTTACCGACAACTGGTTGTTTAAATTTCTATTAATTGTTGACGGATTCCAAATTGGTTGGTTAACATCATCTACCAATGTTAGCACTTTTCCTCCTAACGAAGCTTGTCTTGCAGACCCGGTTAAATTCAAGAAATTATATATACTCTCACCTCCTACTTGAGAAAATAGATCTAATGAAACTAGAAATAAAAGGAAAATAAATCTTTTCATAAATTACTGTACAAAATAAAACTAATTAATGTTTAAAACATTAATAATTTTAAAATATTTTTAAACCTAATTTTGAATATCTGTTTTTAGTAAATACGTATTTAATCAATTAAAATAAATCCTTCTCTTTAAATAGTTTTTGGGTAATTAAATATTTACTGAATTTATAACTGAAGCAAAAAAAAACCTTCAATAATTACATTGAAGGTTTTTCAAAAGAAAGGCGGTGACATACTCTCCCACCAAGTGGCAGTACCATCTGCGCTGATAGGCTTAACTTCTCTGTTCGGTATG
>Ga0102814_10001281_pt1 | contig 17915 bp, 19 predicted proteins | sample ColrivemetaGS741_FD_79112 | JGI IMG/M metagenome (GOLD analysis project Ga0102814, IMG submission 79112) | Estuarine microbial communities from the Columbia River estuary - Flood tide ETM metaG S.741 | ecosystem: Environmental > Aquatic > Marine > Intertidal zone > Estuary | place: USA... | reverse complement strand
AATCTACCATCTGGTGAATAGATATCATTTAAGTTAGATAACATAAAGTTATAAAAAGATTCTTCATCTTTAATATTGTTAATTCTTATAACATTCTTAAAGACCGTATAGTTATTAACCATCTTAGAAACGTACTCACCATTTATTATTCTACCATCAGGTAAGATAATATCAACATTATGACCATATACAAATCCATATGGACCATAAACACTTTCAACAAACCTCTTAATAACACTATTTAGATAAGCAATAGAGTTTTTACTACCATATTTAACAGTCTTAAACATATTACCACCTTGTCCATTATTCAAAACAACGACTTGTGATTCTTTAATATACTTTGAGTATTTCTTTAACATATGAGGTATATATTAAATACGGATATATAATTTATGAAAAATGAAGAACTATATCCAGAATACTTAACTTATCTGGATAATAAATTAAATGAGTCTAAAATATCAAAAGGTAAATATTCTTTATTAAAGATATCAAGATCATCATTCAACGATTTTATAATAAGGTTTGAAAAAGACGAACTTTTCAAACAAAGTATAATAGAACTACATAAATCCGAAACAAGGGATAAAAAAATAGACGATATATTCGATGATATTGATTTCTGAGGAACTAATACAAAATACTAATGTTCAATACTATAAAGGAATAGATTTTAATGTGGCACAAGAACACCCTAAAGATGGATCTGGTGGGTTTCTATTCTTCTTCGTAGATAAGTGGGTAGATGAAGTAAAAAAATACACCAGAGAGTCTAAAATAGACAATATAATAGATAGTAAGCCTATTAAGGACTTTGATATGGAACAACTTAATAACGATTATATCTGTATATATCAAACTGATGGGAATTTTGAGGTTATATATGAATCAATTAAGAATAATATGAATAATATAATACATAGACCATGGTCAGCCATTGGTAACACTGAGATAGGTAAAATACCAACAAACAAGGTTGTTTCAAAAAAAGGAAATTAGATATGAAATATATACTTTAATGTTTAATAATAATATGAAGCACTTAATGAGATATGAAGGTTATACAACCAAGGAAAGGGTAGATGATATCTTAGATAAAATATCTAAGTATGGTATGCCTTCTATAACAAAGCTTGAAAAAGACTTTTTAGATGCTCATGCTTCGGGTGAAGAAGAAAAAGTTCACCAAGAAATAACTAAAGAAGAAAGTGAAAGAGTATTCGAGGATGATTTTGGATACTTCAAATTTGAACTTGAAGAGATTGAAGATTATGGTGATGAAACACATTATATAGGAACAATGTATGTTCCTGACTTGGAATTCCCAAGTGGTAAGAAAATAGAAGGTCGACTGGAGGGTAGGATTGTGGTATTTGAGAATGGTACAACATCTCCAGACTTTTACTCAGTAAGTAAAAGAAAGAATCAAGATAGTTATGATATATTCGAATTTTGTAATGGTTTAGAATATGAATTAGATAGTTTCATCGATTATATTATCGGTGAATTAAAAAATTCCGATAATTAATTTTAATATATAACATTACAACAAAAAATAAGAAAATAAGATGATTAAAAAGTATAATCAATTTGTTAACGATAAAATAAACGAGGATGTCGAAAATTTTGAAGATGATTTAGATACAAATCAACAAGAGCCTGAATTAGAGGAGTTGGATGAATTTGAAAATGAATCAGAAGAAGAGGAAATGGAAGAAGAAGGTGGTGATGTTTATAACGCTAAACTTCAAGAAGTTGCTGATAAGTTAGGAGCAGAGGTTTCTAATGGAAAAGTAGAATATAATGGTAAGAAAATAATATTTCCATCAGAAACAGAAATGTACCATGTTGGTAATAAAAAGTTCAAAACAGCAGATGAGGTGGTTTCTTTCCTAGAAGGTGAATCTAATAGATTAGCTGATGATGAAGCTGATAATATGAAATTGAGTGATACACCAAGAGAAATGACTGAGGAAGAAGCTGATAGAGAAGCAGATGAGATGGATGAAGATGAAAGATTCGCATCTATGAGAGAGTCTAAGAGTTATAAAAATACAAGAAAATTTAATAAAAAATGAGAAAGTTATTATTATTAATTCTGATATTATCATTTCTTATCAGTTGTAAGTCAACTAAATCTAATTGTGATGCTTATGGTAAAGTAAATACCAATAGTGAAATGACTGTTTAATATAAAATATTTAAAATGAAAAAGACCATCAATTTGATGGTCTTTTTTTTATGCTTCCTCTTCGTAACTTCCGTTAGGGTCATACTTCTTTTTCTCTTTTTGGATTTGGGTAACCATATACCCAGATATAGCGAATTCTATACCAGCCCAAATAGCTAAATCAGATGCTGTCATTGTAGCATGGTTCTGTAACATGAAATAAACCATCCCAAATTGACCAACTAAGAAAGCCATACCAGATTCTAATCTTTTCTTAGAAAAGAAAGATTTGTTAGTTGAATAAACATTCATCAATTCTTTAATTGCCCATTTAATGTTTGCCCAACCAAAGAATGTTTTTGGTAATTTAATTTTACTCATAGTGGTTATTATTTTTATGTATATATAAAATAGGGTAAATGATAAAAAACAATATATAAACTAGTAATTATGAAAGTATTAAAAGTAATAAAACTCATAAATAACTCAGAACACCCACATTTCCTATCAGTAGATAAGAAAACATATAACCGATGGAAGTTCTTAATAAAGTTAGTAGTGAGTATAAATAAGAATTATAAATCTTGTGAGATTTATAGAAAGAAGTTCAAGTCTTTAGAAGATTTTGTAGTAGTCGGTTTAAAATATAGCGGTAAAAATGTTAAAAGAAGAACAAGTGGTTTCGCTAAAGAATTCGTGGATAAAAATGAAGGTTCTATTTGTTTATATTGTGAAAATGAACTGAGTCATGAAAATGCAACAGCAGACCACATAGTTCCAATTTCAGAAGGTGGTAATAATTGCCAAGTAAATCTAATTGTTTGTTGTAAAGATTGTAACGCAGAGAGAGGAAACATAGACTTCAAATCATACCTCTTTAGAAAAAACAAAAGGTATGTAAACAAAAGGAATATTATGATTTAAAGATATTTGAATGAATCAAACTTTTTATTATAATCAACCTCTTCAACCCACTTACCCTTCTTAAATTTAGGTATCCACTTCATATCAAGAACATCCTTACTAAAGTAGTCATTTAATGATAATGATTTATATGGATTTGGAACCAATTCAGCTAATTTGTTTATATCCTTAACCTTAACTATTCTATGAAATAATTTATAAGGATCTGGAGATTTCTTTTTATCAACAATGTCATTTAGTAGTTTTCTCCATAAAAAAACTGGAAAACCTTCATTCACCTTCTCTTCCGATTTTTTAAATCCAGCCTCATCATTATCGAAAAAGTATTGAATATCAAATCCATTGCTTTCTAAAAATCTATAATCAGTATTAACACCAACTAACCCAATAGAGTTTGGATAAAACAGTGAATCTAAATATCCCTCGAAAACAGTAATCTGTTTATTAAAGTCAACATTCATTATATTAAAATAGTATGATAATTTATTATAAATAACCAACTCACTCATATCTAAATCTATATCTTTACCATGGTTAACCCATTCTAATAGATTCTCATAATTGTATATTTTGAACATTCTCCTTTTACCACCCTTTAAGTTACGAACTTGCATACCAAGAACCTTATCACCTCTTCGGTTTAACATAACTATTATCCACTCACTCTCATCCTCATTTTTCCAATACTTAGCTTGGTAAATGTTTTTATGTAGTTCTGGAGCAATTCCTCGACCAAGTAAATACTTATAAACACCACCATTAACTTTGATAGGTTGAAAGTCTGATATTGGAGAAACATCAGAATTGAATACCCTCTCTAACTCAGACATCTCTATTAAATTATCAAACTGAGCATCAACAAAGTCATTCTCATAGTCGTTATAAGTCATAACACTATCTAAGTGTTCTATCATCTCTAACTTTTTATCAGGATCTATTTGCTCATTGAAATCTTTACACATTCTATCTAATGTGGTTTTCTTATCACAATTGAAACATATAAAGAATAATCGATTGAAGTAAAGGTTACCTCTCTTTGAGTGGTTATTTCTATGACTATCACCACAATAAGGACAAGCAATATTTAAACGATCTGTATAATCATTTATACGCCGTTTTTGTGAATTAGAAAATTCCTTATCTAGAATCTTCTGAACCATATTCTTTATGTAACCTTTGTCCATTTACATGATATATTAGGAAAATATACCTAAGTTTAGTATATTTGTAACATGAATAAATTATTAGAGTTTTATATGAACACAGATTGTGTTCCATTCGATGAAATTCCGAAAGAATGGGTTGAAAGCTTTACTAATTTTATGTTTGGTCAAGCAGGACCCATTATAGATGGTAGACACTTTGCTTATAGTCATGATTATAAGAGTTGGTTTAACTTAAATAAAGAACAAATACTTAGAGATATTAAATTAGAAGATATTCTAAATAAAAAAGTCCTCTTTGAGAGGACTTTTTAATTATTTTTTAGATTTCTTTTTCTTTCCTAAGATTTCCTTTGAAGTTTTAGCTAAATAATCAGATTGTCGCCTGAATTGATTAGTAAAATCATCTTGTCTTGTCTTATCATCCGCTGGATACAATTTATTAGTCATATTATTAAATTGAGTGAATGGTAAAACAGATGATTCCATACCAGGGGTATCATTACCCTCTGTTAAATTCATTGTTCTTACCTTTTTAGTAACCTCTTCTGGGTTTTTTGTATTTTTAACTACAAACTCAACAATATTGGGAAATTTTTCATGATGTAAATTATCAACTAAATCCTCAATATGCTTAACATTCTTTAGATCATCATCCGAGAAACCTACTTTAGCTTCCAGTCCAATATTACTAGCATAATTATTAATTTTTGATTTGAACTCCATTAAAGCATCTTCTTTAGACTTTTCTGGATTTGATGGTGAACCACCTCTAGACGGAGCCGAAACACCAACTAAATCACAATGATCTAAATACTTTTTAACCAATTCATTTTTAGAAGGTTCACCCTTTAATATTCTTTCACCGACTTGTCTATCAAACATATATTCAAATTTTAATAAATTATTATACATTTCATATACTTCATCTTCGGTTAATACATTATCAAGTATCCATTCTATACCTAATCTAATAGCTTCTGGCTCATGACCTCTCGCAGTTATTATAGCGAATATAGAACCACTTGTCAAACACTCAATGAAATCATCCCAAGCAGGACCAAACTTCTTTTGAGAAATAGCTGATTTAACATCTGTTAAAAAAGCCTCAATCCCTCTAGGACCAAAATCTCTAAATTCAGAGAAGGCCTCATCCGGATTGTTATTTAACATTCTATAATTTTCATCATTTCTAACATCAGCGAATTCAGAGGTAGATACATCAGTAGGTACCCAAGAATCACCATCCTTTTTATCCATGTGTATTACAGTTGGCATGTTTAAAATATTATCATCCCAATCAAACGCATAGTAAAGAAGGTAGCCAGAATTTTTATTTTCTAGAAATTGATTAAACTTCTTAATCATATTAGATTATTTTATTTTTTACTTGTTATTCTTGTTAACAAATGATTGAAAAGATTCTAATTTAGGCTCATCTTCATCTTCAAACTCTTCACCACCTTCGAAGTCTCCTTCTTCTTCATTATCACCACCGAATTCTCCAAATCCTTGAACTTCATCATCATCTTGACCTTGACCTTCACCTTGACCTTCAAATTCTTCGGTTTCAATTGTAAATTCTTCTACAATTTCTTCATCTTTTTCAGCTTTCACCATAATAAGACCGTCTTTTTCTTCGATCTCGATTTCGTATCCAGCAATCTCAACTTTAGTTTTCATATTACATTATTATTTTTTATTATATATTAAAAACATAAACCCACTTTTTATAAACAATTATACCATTATATCATAAAAGTAAAAAATAACTTTGATGATGAATAGAAACAAAGATTTCCAAAACTATTTAACTAGTAAAAGAATAGGTAGTGGATATAGTGATGAGTACTTCAAACACATACAAAAGAGAAATAATACAACAAGCATACTATCAGACAACGATATGCCAGTAGATGTTTTCTCTAAATTATTAGATGAAAGAATAATATTCCTATCTACCGAAATAGACGATTATATATGTAATATAATAAAGGCCCAGCTTCTTTATTTAGAATCTGAAAGTGATGATGATATATCAATTTATATTGATAGCCCAGGAGGGTCTGTATATTCAGGATTAGGTCTATTAGATGTTATGGATTTTATTAAACCAAGAATATCAACAGTTAATACTGGATTAGCAGCCTCTATGGGTGCTGTTATACTTTGTTCAGGTGATAAGGGATTAAGAAAGTCACTTAAAAGAAGTAGAACAATGATACACCAACCTATTGGTGGTGGTTGGATGCAACAAGCATCTGATATAGAAATTGAAGCGAGAGAAATAAACTCACTTAAAAAGGAGTTATATGATATAATATCAGACAGAACCGGACAAACTTATGATAAAGTACACACTGATGGTGATAGAGATTATTGGATGAATGCAGTAGAAGCTAAAAGATATGGTATGATAGATGAGATTCTAATAAAAAGAAAATAAAAAAAAACCCACTCAAATCTGAGTGGGTTTTTTAGTAAAAACAATTTAATATTAATCCTTTTTAGGAGTTGACTTTCGAGGAGATCTCTTTTTAGGATTTGACTTTTTAGCCGGTTCCTTATCACCTTCTTTTTTAACCACAGGCTTTTTATTTTTTTCCTTCTTAACCTCTGGCTTTTTATTTGTTTCCTTAACTACTGGTTTCTTAACCTTAGCCTTTATTTCCTTTGCCGTAACCGGTTTGGATTCGGGTTTAACAACCTCTTTAACATCAGCCTTAACTTCTTTTATTTCGGCCTTAACAACTGGCTTAGATACTTCTTTAACCGGCTCTGCTTTAACTACTGCTTTAACAACAACCTTCGTATCTCTACCAAATAATCTTTTAAAAAAAGATATGATTCCTTTTATCATGATTTTTAATTATTTTTCTTATATATATTGATATATTTCACGCCCCTATATAAAAAACCTCAAAAAAACCTCAAAATAAACAAAACAACCTTTTTTATATATAAACATGAGATGAAGTTTAGATATGACAAAGAAACAGAAGAAATTGTTGTAAGTGAAGCTACAAGAATTGAATATCATCAGTTAAGTTTATGGTTAACCCGACACGTTAAGGGTTATAGATACATGCCCGCATTTAAAATGAATGTTTGGAATGGACAACAAACCTACTTTAAAGATGGTAGGATAAACCTTGGTCTTTGGAAAGAAGCTATGAGAGGATGTAAAGAAATTGGTGCCCCATTCATTCTAGAGAATAAAGACGAGTTTCCTCTAAATAGAGATGTTACACTTGAAAAAGTTCAAGACTTTTGTAAAGAATTTTTCAAAGAACACAAAGTTCGTAAGAAAGATGGTACTTGGATATCATTTATGCCATATGAACATCAAATAGAATCAGCATATAAAATTCTTAAAAATAGATACTGTATGGCGGAGGTTGCTACATCAGGTGGTAAATCATTGATAATATCAATAGTTATGTTTTATACATTAAAACACGTAGATCCAAAAGCAAAATTCTTAATAATCGTTCCATCTATAACATTAGTAACACAATTCTATGATAATATAGTCGAATATAATCACGGTGTGAATAATCTTATGGAAATGAGGGATAAAAAGATAGACCACATATTAAAAGGAACACACGTACCATTTGATTTGAGAGTTGAAGAAGTTATGTCAGAGAGACCAAGAAAACATACAGGTACACAAGATGCAAATGTTTATATTGGAACTTACCAATCATTGGAAAAATGGCCAAAAGAATTCTTTGACCAATTTCACACGGTTGTTACTGACGAGGCTCACGGAGCAAAAGCTAAAACAATGACATCCATATTAAAAAGAACTTTTGGTAAAGCTTATTCGAGATTTGGTGTATCAGGTACATTCCCAGAGGATGATACTTGTGAAATACTAACAATACAATCTGTACTTGGTCCGAAAATAACAGAAGTATCCGCGGATGAATTGAAAAAGAAGGGTATAATATCACCAATGGAAATAAAAGCGGTTATAATGAATCATAATGATTTAGAATTTGCTGATAGAATGGAACAGATAAGAAAGGGTGGATATGGGAAAGAAGCTTTTCAAATAGAGAAAGACTACATTCACGTTTCTGATAAAAGATTAGACTTTATAAAGAAAGTGGTAGATAAGTGTGAAGCAAATACACTTTTGCTATTCCATACAATAGAATATGGTCAAAAAATATTTAATAAATTAAGTGAAGAATTACCTGATAAAGAATTTTATTACATAGATGGTGGTGTTAGTGGTAAGAAACGTGAGGAAATAAAGAAAGAAATGGAAAATACAGATGGTAAAGTAAGAGTGCTTGTAGCTTCTTATGGTACTTTATCAACAGGTGTTTCGATTAATGCTATATTTAACGTTATATTCACCGATTCATTCAAATCAGAACAAATTATAATACAATCGATTGGTAGAGCTTTACGTTTACATAGTGATAAAACAAAAGCTATGATATTTGACCTAATTGACATATATGATCCAAATAATATGAATAATATATTATTCAGACATTATAAGGAAAGGGAAAGGTTTTATATAAAACGAAAATATCCATATAAGGTAATTAAAATAAACTTATAAGACAGAAGATGTGATGTCAAATATATAGGTTATGTCAAATTGGTCACTCTTCGTAAAAAACCCTATATCAGATGCAGAGAAATCTATAACCGGAACACTAATTAGTTCCTGTTATTCCACATGTACTGTCACAGCTACTGTTACAGGGCTACCAAAACCATTTACAACAACCTTTACCGGTATTCTTGTAATAGACGGTAAATCAGCACAACAAATAGCTGATATTGGTGAGTTTACCATTACTGGTTATGATGAATATCTTCCTCAGGGAGGACCAACTTCTGGACCAGGATCTAGCGAATACGCATATAATAATCTATTAACAGAATTATCATCTATAATTGATGATATCTATGGTACTACTATTGGACCAAGATTGGTTTGGGAGCGAGTACCAGAGGAACCAAAACAAGAAGAACCACAATCTGGTACACAAAGTGCTCCGGTTACAGAACCATCAAATAAACAAACATCAGCTATAGTAGATCCAAAGTCTATAAACTCGAAAATAACACTAAGCGTTAAAAGCGGTCCTGGAGTTATAATTGGTATAACAGAAAAAGATGTTGTTAATGGTGAGATTGATTTCTCTGGTCTACAATTCGATAAACCAGGTGATTATGTTATAGCAGTAACACCAACATCACCAGATCTTTCAGGAACAGAATTTTCGATAACAATAGCACCGGAAGAAGATGTTATCGCACAAGACGACTCTAGAGGCGGTGAGGAAAAAAAGGTAGAGGGTGATAGACCAATAATTGCTCAAATAAATAAACCAGAGATAATTTTACCACCAATAGAATATGATATCACAAAAAATAACCAAGAGAACAATGAAACAGGATTTGGATTAGGATTCACACCATTCTTTTGGTATAACGCACTACAAATACCCGAAAGAGATATTAAATCACTTGAACTTTACCATGAGGGAATATCACCAATGGTTAGTATAACATTTATGGACACTCTGGGTGTTATGAAAGGTGATGGATCACCATTAGATGATACAAAATTTGAAGTTTTTCTAAGCTCTGGATCTGAAAATTTAAAGTCAATACATCTGAAATTTAAACTAAAAAACTTCCAAAGAAATACAAAAAGTTATACGATAGAAGGATCTATTGATTTACCTGAATTTTATAATATTTCCTATAAGTCATATACCGGAACATCATTTGATGTACTAAAGACGATATCAAAAGAGTTAAAATTGGGATTTAATTCTAATATTAGTAATACGACAGATTCAATGAAATGGTCGAATACTGGGATGTTGTCTAAGGACTTCATTCACAATATTATAAAACACACATATATATCAGATAACGCCTTTATGTTGGGTTATATTGATCATTATTGGTGCTTTAACTATGTTGATATAGAAAAGGAGTGGGTTAGAGATGTATCAAATGACGTTGGTGTTGATTCACAAGGTATGTCACAGATGGCAGAGTCAAAAAGTGATGCTGATAAAATAGTACCACTTGTATTAACAAATGAACCGAGTCAGAGAAGTTCAAGTTTATATTTTGAAAAGCATATCATAAGTAACAATTCAACACATCAATCACTTGAAAAGGGTCAATTTACCACCATTAAGTATTATGATATTAATAAAAAATCCATGATGATATTTAATATTGATTCATTAACCACAAATAAGGATGAAGTTATATCACTAAAAGGAGCACCAGGTGATGAAAAATCATTTGAAGAAAATTATAGAACTAAGTATTTGGGTAGAGTTGATATGGATAATGTTCATGAAAATTACATCTACTCTGAAATACAAAATAGAGTTAACTTAGATAACTTAGTCAAAATAACCGCTGATTTGGAATTACCACAAGCTAATTATAATTTATATAAATATCAGAAAATAAGAGTCAATTTTACAAATCTAAAAAGGACGGAAACATCAAAGACATACCTAGATGAGCGTATGAGTGGTGAGTGGTTAATAATAGATATTAGATATACTTGGAGAGGTGGTAAATTGTCACAAAAAATTCAAATAGCTAGAAAAGAATTAAATAAGATAGCAGAAGAATTAGATATACCAACTAAAGCTAAGGATGATAACGTTAATAATTCAGAAATAAATGAGAATCCTGTTGATAAGAGCCCACCTAATATAGTATATAATGTCGGACAAATATATAAATTAAAGGATAAAAATGGGGAAATATATGAAATCGTTATTGAAAAATTATCAGATGATGGGAATGAAGTAGTGGCTAAATTAACACACAAACCATATAATAGGTTAGAAGGTTTGTCTTCAACTCCTGTATCAACATCAAACGAATCTTTACCACCAGATCCACCGAAAAAAGTCATGACAATATCCGAAGCAAATGCAACCTCAAAACTGGGTTATATCTATGGTACATTACAACCAAACACCTTTATTACACAGGTATATGTTAATCGTGATGATAGTGGAACTGCTTTGTCAGGATCAAACTTTACTAGAATTGCCACTGTAAGTAATTCATCAAATCCTTCCGCGTCAGAATCAGATCTAATCTATCAAGCCGCTGAGAAAGCAGGTGATGAGTTTACAACAGAAATAGCTTCAACGATATCTTATAAACTTTATATAAAAGATCCATCAGAAAATGAACAGAAGGTAATAGGTGATGTAGTATTCCGCACATTTGGACCCAATAAGATTGCTATAGGAACTTTAACTGGGTTTCCAACATTCATATCAGAAGATACAGAAAAATATGGCGTATTAACAGCTATGGAAATAGCAGCAAGTGGTATAATATCATTAGAGGGTAATCCGTCTTCTTCAGCATCCGAAGAAGTTCTTATTAATGAGGTCATATCTAAATTAACTAACGCAATAAAACAGATTTATGACACAGATTTGGGTAATAGGTTGACTTTTGAGAAAATAACCACATAATAAAAATAAATATTAAAAATGGCATATAAACAAATAGATACGAAAAGCACAGAACATTTATACCAAATGATATAGATGGTTCAGTTAGTGTTCTAGTATTTTACCCAGGTGTTGCAATTGCAATTGGGATTGGTAGAAAATATATGCCGGATTTGATAAAGGCCGGTGTTCCTGACTGGTTTGATAAGTATGTAATTGTTATACCTGAGCAACACACCACACCTTGGAGTGATGTGTTGAAAGATTATAGCTCTGAAATGGAAGCAAGGGGTCTTAAAGAATCAAATTTAAGTATTGGTATCTTTTCTGGTAGCGGTAATAATAGCTCACCAATAACATCAACACTAGGTAACTTAGTTGTTGAAAATTTAATGTTAATGGATCCAGTGTTCTCTAGTAATATCAAATCATCCTCAAAGAAATTAATAGAAGCAGGATCAAAGGGTTATTCGATGTATAATCCAAAAAATTGGAAGAATGATCCGGGAATAGCAGCAGGACAATCTGTAATACCAAGTATAATTGGTGCTGCGAATTCAGTAGATACTAGAGAAACAAATTACGACCACGAAAAAATACCCACTAAATTCCTATTAAGGTTTAGAGACCAAATTGAACCAACATTAATATCCATTCTAAAACCAAATAGTGTTGATGATGGATCATCCGAAACGACAACTGAATCGACTGGTGGATCAAAAACCAAAGAAATAATACCAGATGGTGTTTATACCTTCAATGTTGTAAAGGAAGGAATATTTGTATTACTATCAACCGGTGGTACAAGTTCAGGTACAAGTTCAACCGTTTCGAAATTTGGAGAACTAACATTAATAGAAGAGGAAGAGGGTGGATTCATCTTCCAAGATGATTTTGACCAAGGTGGGTTTGAATTGGATGACGAATTCCAGGAATCAGAATTTAGTGGATTTGAAGAAACTTCTGAGTTTGAGAGTCAAGAATATGAAAGTGAGTCTGATAGAATTCAAGCTGAACAAGAATCAGCTAAACTATCATCGGAACCTTATGTACCATCAGGTAAACATAAATTGGATATGATACCAGGACTATATAAAGGAAATCCAGTTAATGGTAAACCAATTGAAGTTGAGTTATGTCAAATACATACTAAGCCAGTTAATGTTAGAATAGCTGAACCTTTATTGGATATGATAGAAGCAGCTAAAGGAGATGGTGTTACTTTAATAGTAAACTCTGGATTCCGACCTGCATATTATCCCAATCTAAAAGCAAAGTCATCTAGTGGAGTTAGTGTGAGTGCTCAATCGCAAGAAGATTTATATAAACAAAATTGTAAAGGTGGTAAGTGTAGCCCCGCGACCGCAAAAGCTGGATCTTCTAAACATGGAAACGGAATAGCAGTTGACTTTAACACCGGAAGTAGAACTGGTAAAATAAAATCAAAATTAAATGAAAAAGTATATACTTGGTTAGTAAAGAATAGTTGGAGATTTGGATTTGTCAGAACTGTTTCCTCGGAAGAGTGGCATTTTGAATATTATTCTGAGTCTAAAGGTCCATACTATAAACTATCTAAAAGTAATACTTTATTTTATGCTGATTTAGGATTGAATAATCTACAAATAGCATAAGAAGTTTATATTTCTTAATATATAATCATTATGGGAGAATTTGATAAAATCACAGATTTAAAAGAAAGATTAGAAAGCAAAAAGGAAAGTGTTATCTCGATAGCGAATAATCCTTGGCCACAAACACAAGTAAATCCTGATTTTGCGAAAACAAAAGGATTTTTACCACCTCTTTTAGTACCTGGTGGTCCCGGGTTCCCTGGATTTGATGCTAGTCCAGATAGTGATCAACCTGGTGAGGTGGAAGCAAGATCAGGTAAGTATGGACAATACGAATATGAAGATTGGATGGGCCAGAAAATATCACCAAATGGGTTAATAGATTTAGATACTAAAGATAGGTTTAACGAAAGTTTAGATTTACCAAAATCAAGCACAGACTTGGAATCTATACCTTATTCGATGAGAGATCATTATATGATATTTGATGACAATAGAACAGATTATTTTAAACACGGACTACAAGTAATTGATGGATTAACACCTATCGAAAACCCAACCGGGGATTCTGATTTGAGATTGAGCCAATTTGACTCAACACCATTCGAAAATAATGATCCGGTTATGTATGGATTTGATTTAATAATTGATGGTATATCATCACCATTATTAAATGGATCAGTGATAGATTTTTTAAATCAATATCAAGGAATAAGTGAATTAGCTGCTAGGATACCAGTATATGAAGACTTCAAACAACAATTTTTAAAATTCTTCAAAACCAAAGGTACACTAAGAATTGACCCTGAGCAAACAACAATGAGCACTACCGGTACAAACCCAGCTAGTGTTGATAACCAGAAATCAATTTACCAATTAGGTAAAAAAGCTTATATGGGTTATTATATACAAAAAATAGCAGGTCTTCAAAATCTAGTTGAGGCAAATAAACCAGGATCATTTAAATATGTTGCTGATTATAGGAAAGATGTCATAACATTGGATTTTTTAGAAGATGTATCTTTGAGTGTTGGTACTTTAGCACACCTTTATAAGTTATTATATTGGTCTAAACCAAATGGTAAGTCAATGGTTCCGGAGAATCTATTAAGGTTTAACTGTGATATAGTAGTTTCTGAGTGTAGAAATTTTAACAGAGTTAGAAAAGCAGTAGAGACAGGCAATTTAGAAATAATAAAAGATAATGTATCTAGATATGTTTATTCGTTGAGAGAATGTCAATTCTTTTTTGACCAAATGTCTCACCCAGGTGATATAAACATGGGTGGTATCGCGGTACACGATAAAACACCAGTAACATTCGATTATAAATATTCAACTGTTAAGTTTGAAAAGTTCGTACCTACAAGTAATGGATTTGGTAGTTATGTTGGTTATGATGGTGGTGCTATTTGGAAAATTGGTAACCCAGGAGCAAGGGGGACACAATCAACAGTAGATATCTCAGTACCAAAATTCTTCACAGTTGGTCAAAATAAATTAAGAGAAAATGGTGTTGAATCACCATTTATATTAAATAGTATAAATAAATTAGGAACGACAGAAATTGTTGAACCAATTATTGAACCAGTAGAAGAAGCGGATTTTGATAATACAGACGCTGCAACTGGTGGTGGGTTAGAGGAAGCTAAGAAATCATCGAAAGACAAGGCTAAAGCTTTTGCAAAAAAGGCTAAGGATAGATTGGTCGCATCTGCGAAGAAAGAACTACAAGGTGTTATAAATACAAGAGCTCAATTATTAGCTAGAACATTAAATAAGACATTTATAGCATTACAGGGTGGTACTATATCACCACCTAGAAATATATATAACCCTGGGCCAGGAGAATCCGGTTCTTTAACTAGAGCGGGTAGTAATATAACTCAAAGATTTTTCTATGATGTTAGAGGTGATTTGGTTGGATTTCTAGGAGACTCATTGGGCGGGGCTGTTGGAGGTGGAAGATAAATAATAATAATAATAATAATAATAATAATGAATAAAGTAGAGCCTAATAAAACATATATTGGTATTGTTGAAGATAATGCAGACCCTAAGAAACTCGGTAGAGTTAAAGTTAGGGTTTTGGACATATTTGATGAGATGAAATTGGAGGATTTGCCTTGGGCCACACCTTGGAAAGATATAAATGGTAATGAATTTAATGTACCAGAAAAGGGTAAGGTTTTAATAGTAGTTTTTGACCAAGGTGATACATATAAACCAGAATTCATATTCGCAGACCACTACAATGTAAACTTAGAAAAGAAGTTAGAATCTTTAGATGGTGATAACTATAAGTCGATGAAGTCACTAATCTTTGATCATAAAACACAAATATATGTGAATGATGAGGAAGGTCTTAAAATAGACCACAAATACAATAATATAAACATTACTGAAAATACTATTGATTTAAATCTAAAAGATAATAATAGAGATGTTAATATAGGAGATGCGGGAGCTTCACAACAGGCTATATTAGGTAACCACTGGATGGATTGGTTTGATGAATTTGTTGACAATCTATTGGGTAATCAAGGAGGACCTTTCTTAGGAAACTTGGGTGCTCCTGTGGTACCAAATCCAGCATTTATATCAAACCTATTAAAATATAAATCACTAAGAGACCCAGTATTTTTATCACATCATGTTAATATAGTTGATAACAATCAGGTAAATACAGTAAAAAATACAGATCGAGAAGATAACCCACAAGTAGGGGATGCTTGGAATTCAACAAAGGGTGAAAATGATATGACAACTAAAACTGATGACGATTTTAAACGAGTTGATGGTCCAAAACAAGAATATGATGATTCATACGTTGCTCCATCAACAGATGGTTCACCAGATGATACACCAAGGGAGAATAATAACCCACCAATAGATCTACAATCAACAGAGTCCAATGAAAAAATAAATAAACTAGTGAGGTTTATGCAATCAAAGGGGTATATTGTGTATGATAAACCAGGACTATTAAATATAATTGGTATGAGAACTAAAGATGATGGTACTGTTACAAATAAATTTGATGATATCATATACGCTTTCTTTAGAAATAAAAATAACAACTGGGAACTGATAGAATATGTTGTAACAACAACTCCTGGGTTTAAACCAAAGACCAAAGAACTACCAAATAAGGTTGCTGTATTAGCACTTGGACAATATATCGACCAATATAAGATAGGGTTACACCAAGGTAAGAAAGATCATAAATGTCTAAAATATGCTAAAAGTATTGTACATAGAAATGATAAGGCTGGGTCTTATAATTATAAAGCCAGTACACAAGAAGGATCATTTGGGATAAACATACATAGATCTAATAAAAGTGGAAGTGGTAATAATGTTTTTAATTGGTCAGAGGGATGTCAAGTATTTAAAAAATCTAACCAATTTGACCAATTTATGAACTTGTGTGAACAACAAGAAACACTAACTAATAAAAATACATTCACATACACACTTTGTCGAAAAAGTGATTTTGATAATTTTATATAATTAGGAATTAATATATAATTAAAAATATACTAATAAAAATGGTAAATCCTCAATATCTAATAAACATCTCTTATAGTCCATCACACGTAAATGGTCAACAACTTGTAAACATTAGTGGAGTAACACAATCAATGCCTACATACGGACCTTCATATTTTGTTGCTAGTATGCCAGAAGTTAAACTTTCAGCGACTGGATCTTCATATGCTGATGCTTTAACTAATCTATTAGCAATTGTATCAACAGCTCCTAATACAGGAAATCCACCTTTAGGTAATATAAGAACTTGGTAATTATTACTTAAAATAAGTATTATAAAGAGGACCAGCTTTATCAAACGCCTTCTTTCTACCACCTGTTGAATCAGCTATTATCTCACTATAAGATTTACCCCAACCAGCATTTGCATGATAAATCGCACCAACCGCATCATCTAATTTCTTAAATGAGTTTATATCAGTGAAGTGATAGTTGCCTTTTATTCCAGATGGTGCCTTTTTAATGTTCCTTTTAAAATAAGCTATGACACATTTAGCAGCCACATCAACTGTATTTAACAAATCTGGATCATTGATTATATTCAGACCAGTCTCTTTAGCATATACTTCATAGTTACCTTTGAAAGTGATTTGATTAAACCCTCTTCCTCTGTATTTATAACCCTCATTTGAAGCATTTCCATACTTACCACCATATATTATATCAAAAAACTTTACAGCATTATTTTTGATCACATCAACCTCTGAATCTGAATATTTTCTAAATTTACTAAATATCTTTTTAATTCTTCCCGCGTTAGTACCACTATATGAAGCTTCACTACGAGGTACAAATCCACACTCCTTACTAACAATAGCCAATATTGCAGATATTACATATTCATTTGTAACACCGGAAGACTTAGCAGCTTTTATTATAGAACGAGCATTAGCGTCTTTATCTTTTGATAGTGGATATTTACTACTTGTATCAGTTGATAAAATCTCATTTGGAGACTCCGGATCAAATCCCTTTATATCATTTAATTCGGAAACATCTAGTGGGGGTAACTCCTCATCACCAGTAAAACCACTCTCCATATATT